>Ga0265296_1003677_pt1 | contig 13963 bp, 14 predicted proteins | sample MunlanPumphouse1_FD_189073 | JGI IMG/M metagenome (GOLD analysis project Ga0265296, IMG submission 189073) | Groundwater microbial communities from a municipal landfill in Southern Ontario, Canada - Pumphouse #1 | ecosystem: Environmental > Aquatic > Deep subsurface > Groundwater | place... | reverse complement strand
TGCCAAGAAAAATATTTTATCGGAATCCCCACTCCGCAGCCATCAGGCGGAGGAGGCTCGCCTCAGAAGGCGAGACCCTTCAGGGTTGGGGAGCGTCAATTTAAACTTTACTCTCATCCCTTTTGAGAAACCAATAATTGTTTTAGGACTTCCAGTATCAACAATGAATCGACTTTCAAATTTTTCTTTTCCAATTTCTAAAACCATCCTTTCATTAAGATAATTGAGATTCTTCTCCCTCATCCACGTTTTTAGTTTAATTTTCATTTTACTTAAAAAAAGGTGTATAAATAATAATCTCTCCTTTAGGAGGAATCCAATCAACTAATGCTTCCCCCTGATTTATCCTCTTTCTCTCCAACTCTTTTTCTATATCCCCATATTTTTTGCCTGAAGCAACAATCTTTTTATTATATACTGCAATAAAACTCCCTGCATACTCTTTATTTATTCGTTCTCCATTCTCCTGCAACCAATCAATATCCCTTCCAGCCTGCTTCAAAAGCTCCAACGTTGTTTTCATATGCTATCTTTACTTTTAGAATTAATAAACTTTCGCATAAAATATCCGGAAAAATCACGAATCATCCACAACATTTTTAACCTCTCTCTTCTTTCCCGTTTCTATGGCTGCATGTGAACTCTGCGGAAAAGACACCTTTCTCCTTAACGTTCATGTAGAAAACGTACTCATGCACGTTTGCCAGAAATGTAGTACGTACGGAACAGTCTTAAAAGAAACCACTAAAAAAATAATCAAACCAGAACGAGAAGAAATTATCGAAGATGTTATTGACACCTACGCACTCACTATTAAACAAAAAAGAGAACACTTAGGAATCAGTCAACAAGAACTCGCAACAAAAATTGGAGAAAAAGAATCCACACTCGCAAAAATAGAACAAGGACATCTTCCTCCCTCCTTTGAAACAGCACGCAAACTAGAAAAAATACTCAGCATTCAACTTATTACACGTATCGTAAATGAACCTACAGCTACTAAACAATTATCATCAACACTCACATTAGGAGATTTAATCAAGAAAAAATAATGCTTACCAAAAAACAGCTCCAAATAACATTAAGCAACTTACAACCACTTTCATCACTGAATTCCTCTTTAGAGCAATACCAATTAGAAGGAAACTTAGCAGCAGAAATCTTATGGCATGCACTTATTAATGAAGATATTGAAGGAAAAGTAATTGCAGATTTAGGATGTGGTAATGGGATTTTGGGAATAGCTGCACTCTCTTTAGGAGCAAAAAACGTTTACTTCTTAGACATCGATAAAAAAGCAATAACTATCGCAAAAGAAAACGCTCTTGGAAAAGGAATCTACTTGAATGAAGACGTAAGTAAATTTAATGTTAAGGTAGATACTGTTTTAATGAATCCTCCTTTCGGCGTCCAACAACGCAAAGCAGACAAACCCTTCCTAGAAAAAGCAATGTACTGCGCAAACGTCATTTATTCCTTACATAAAATAGAATCGAAGAACTTTATCGCTCAACTTGCAAAAGAACACAACTACACTGTTGAACGAATCATTCCAACCTCTTTTGATATAAAAAAAACTTATTCTTTCCATAAAAAGAAGAAGCACAGGGTAGAGATTGGCATCTGGATTCTAAGGCTCAGTAGAAAGTAGATTAAATACCCATTTGAGCGGAGTACCTTGTTTTACTAAAGAATTTCATTTTCCATCTAAAAAGAGTCTTGAAGACGTTTTCAAAGAAAGAATCAGTTCCACGAAACGTTTAACTTTCTACAGAGCCGGATTCTAAGAAAGATTTAAATAGAAGTTTGGGAAAAACAACTCTATCAAAAAAAGAGTGAACCAATGAACAAGAATCTATTACTACTCAGTCTCTGTTTTCTCCTTTTAACTTCTACTGTCGTTTTTGCACAACCACCACAAACATGCTCAAGCAACGCTCAATGTAACTCTCAACAATACTGCGATACGAGAGATGGAACTCCAGGATTCTGCAATAGTTGCATTCAATGCCAAGAAGGATCAAGAAAATGTAATACTTTCGATGAAGTAAGAACTTCTATTCAAGAATGTACTCAAATCCGTTCTAATTGTAAAGGATGGACTATAACCTCTGCTGCTTGTATTGATGGAACTCCTGGAGATACAGCAACTACCAAGTGCGTTGATACATCCACTGGTTATGATTGCATTCCTACTACCTGTTCTTCTAATGCACAATGCCAACAGTCGTTTGGACAAATGAATTTCTGCAGGAACCAAGCATGCCAAACGATTGATTGTAGTAGAGATCCTTCAGACTGTCCAAGCGGTTCAGTATGTGCAGAAGACACAAGAGGATTTGATTACTGCCAACGAACTCCTCCTTGTAATCAAGGACAAACTTGCCCTCAAGGCTGGATTTGTAATGGAAATAGTTGTCAGCCAACTCTTCCTTCCCCGCCTGCAACTCCAAGCCAAGATAACAATGGTCTTATTCCAGGACAAGAATTTCCTCCTGCAACGATGAATCCTGATGCTGAAGAAACAACAATTTCTGGTACCGCCCCTTCACAAACTAATAATCCTGTCGCTTCAGGAGCAAAACCTAGAACTTCTTTAGGCGGTACTGTAGATACTGTCTCAACAACAGATCTTTGTGCTGACGCAAAAACAAGAATTCTTAAAGTTTCAGATATCACTGGCGGACAAGCAGCACTCTATACTGATCCAACTTACACTGCCTGCATTCCCTTTGCTTATACTGGAACTGAATCTGCAGCATCACTTCATACTTGCGGATTTTATATCGGCGGAATATTTATTTCAACAGAATCAGGTATAGCAGATGTAGCCGCTCGTGCAGCTGGTATTGATGGGAATTTAGTTTTAAAACTTTCAGATGTTACAAACGCACATGCAGCTGGACCTGGTCAATCAACTTCTTTCGCAACAAACGTTTGTTATTCTCCTCTCAAAAATTGTCAGACAGTTTCAGGAACGTGCCCAACAGGAAAAAGACCAATCTTTTACCTCTCAGATAGCACTAATGCACATATCTCCCCACTCACTCTCTACTCTCCTTTTGGCACAACGAGCAAAACAGTCTGCTGCGAAATTGTTGCTGGAAGCGGAACTGTACCCCCACCTATTCTTACCCCTGTCTGTGGAAATGGAGTCAGAGAAGGAATCGAACAATGTGATGATGGAAATCTTGCTAATGGAGATATCTGTTCATCAACCTGCACAATCAGTGGTCTTACTATTATTCCTGCAGCACCAGGAAGAGCCTGCGGCCCTAGTAGCCCTTGCGTAAATGGAGTTCAATGCACGAACGGCATTTGCGGCGGAGTTACTTCTCCTTGCACAACTGATGCACAATGCGCACCGGAATTAGGATGTAGAGGAACAACTGGAAACATGCGATGCACAACTCTTCGCCGTGGCGGAGAAGCTTGCGATCCTGCTCAACCACAAGTTTGTCCAAATAATAGATGCGAAAACCCAGATGCATTCAATACGAATGATCGTTCCTATAGCTGTAGTGTTGAACGCGGACAACGATGTGCTCAGTCTCCAGTCATCCCCACTAGCCCATCAGTTATCGGCGGCAGCTTAACAGTTGCTCCTTCCTACACTTGCGGAACTTATACTACCTTAGGAGTAACTCACTCACTTTACTGTGGAACAGATAACACTTGCGGTGGTGGTCAAGCACGCTGTACGCGTAATGAACAATGTTCTTCTAACAGTTGTGTAAACAATAGATGCACCACCCCCCCTGAACCACGCGCACCCTGCAGCGAAGGATCAAGCTGTACTGGCGGATCACTTTGTATGCTTAACAATGGACGAAGAGAATGTCCTGCTTTGGAAGATGGTAAAGGACCCTGTACTAAAAATGAACACTGCTTAAACAATCTCTGCGATACTACCACTCAAACTTGTATCGGTAAAAAAGAAAATGGAAATCCCTGCACCAGCAACACTGAATGCAGAAGCAATAAATGCTTTGAAGGAACATGCCAAACAAGTACAACGGCTGCAACTGGCGGAAACGTTGGTAATTCTTGCAGTACAACAAGACCATGTTTAACTGGAATACCCTGCGCGGATGGACTTTGTGGGGGAAGAGGAGCAACATGCACTTTAGATACGCAATGTGCATCAGGCACCTGTGTTGGCGGAAGCTGCACTGCTCCTTCACGAACAAGACGACCTGGAGATAGTTGCACCACAACTTCATTTTGCATTACCGGGGTAGACTGCTTCGAAGGAACATGCGGAAAAGTTGGAGCACGTTGTACTGAAAATAATCAATGTAATTCAGGATTATGTGAAGGAACTGCTGGATCAAAAACGTGCAGAAGCAGCAGGGGAGATGGTGGCAGTTCAGGAACTTGCTTTGATATAAATGATGAAGATCGCGATGGATACACCTGCAATGACCGCTGTTCAGGTACTGATCCAGAAGAAACTGTTAATTCAGAAGGATGTAATGAAGGACAACGAAGAAGAGGATTACCCTCCTGCTCACAAGTCGGCGGATTACTCTGCGGATTAAACGAACGATGTGTTGGTGTAGATGGATGCGGAGATTTAACCGACACTGTAGAATTAGGATGTCATAAATCGAGAGGATCAAATCCAATCTCTTGCGAATCAAGTATTGGAAATCCATTAAGCGGAGGACAGATTACTGTCAGCAAAGGTATTTGTGAAGATGAAGACCAAGATGGAACAGGAACAAGAATTATTCAAATAGGCAGTCTTTCAGTTAGCGATCTTGGATCACTTGGAGGTGTAGGAAGTCTTATTCCAGAATGTGCAACACAATCCTGTCCTGTAGAACAATTTGGAAGCAATGCAATCAGAGTCTCTGCACCATGTACTCTTATCCCGCTCAATGAGCAAACACCGGTTCCCTTCTTCACCGTTGCATCACTTAGCTTAGGACTCTTCGCAATTGCAGGATATTATATTTACAAAAAAAGAAAACAGTAACTTTAAATAAAAACATCAGGTAAAAACACCAATGCGAAAAAAGAGAACATCCTTTAAACAATTACTCTTTCCCCTCTTCTTTTTTATCTTAGTGGCAGTCTTTGTTCAATCGCAAGAAGGAGGAATATTTAAACCTGGAGAATTAACAACAGACTGCACACCCTGCACCCAAGGAGACAGCAACGATTGCGATAATTTGGACATCTTAAAAACTTGCGTCTATGATGACAGCAGCTGTCCAACTCCAGGATACTATCTTTCTCAATCAACCTGTTCCTTTGGACAATCTTGTTCTGAGGGACAATGTAGGTATCGTCTTCGTTATAACACTGAATGTATTGATGAATGCGAATCCGCTAATTCAAAAGAATGCGTTGGTGTTGTAAATGGATATAGAGTCTGCGGACAATTCGATGCAGACGGATGCTTAGACTGGAGTACTCCCCCTGCACCCTGCCAAACGGGATTAACCTGCATTGATGGAAATTGCGCAACAAATGTTTGCACTACTGACCCTGACTGCGGTTCAGCACGATACTGTTCACCGGGCGGTCTTTGCAGATACAAAAAACCAAATGGACAAGAATGTTCTAGATCAACAGAATGCACTACTAGTTATTGTAATCCAACAACAGGCACATGCAGACCTCAACCTGCTGAAACCTGTACAACCGACGCTCAATGTGCAAGTAATCTCTGTGACACAACCACTACCACCTGCATTGTTACTAAAAAAGCAAACGGCGGAACCTGCACACGAGCAGCAGAATGCACAAGCAATACCTGCACCGCAGGAACCTGTCAAGTCAGCTCTTCTACCTGTACAAAAGATGGGGATTGTGGTGCTACCTGCGGCGGAACTTCCTACTGCAATCAAGGAACCTGCACACCACGAAAGGCAATCGGTCAAGACTGCACAACAAATCATCAGTGTATTAGAGAAGACAGCTGTATCAATGGAAGATGCAATGCTTTAAGCGCAACAAATCTTCGTTATGAAGAATCATGCAGTGTTAACGAAGAATGCTCTTCCGGGAATTGCATCGGTTGTGTCTGTCAAGGAATTACCTGCGAAACTTCTACAGATTGTACTACTCCAGAAGAAACATGCGACATTGTTACAAAAACATGTACACCTCTTAGATCTGCAGATACTGATGGTGATGGACTTTTGAATGGTAATGATCCTGATGTTGATGGTGATGGACTTTTGAATGGTAATGATCCTGATACTGATGGTGATGGACTTTTGAATGGTAATGATCCTGATACTGATGGTGATGGACTTTTGAATGGTAATGATCCTGATACTGATGGTGATGGACTTTTGAATGGTAATGATCCTGATGTTGATGGTAATCCGCCCATCCCTCCTGTAGATTTGCCTTTAGGACAAAACAGACCTGCAGATACTGATCAGGATGGTGTGCCTGATGACGTAGAAATCGCACGAGGGACCGACCCTAATAATATAAATTCTTATCCGCAACTAATTAATCCGGATCTTGATCTTAATAGATTAAACGCAGAACTCTGCCCTTTACCCCTTGATGATAATATAAGAGATCGAGATAATGTATTTTGTGATCTTTGTCCAGATTTAGTTGGAACTCCTGAAACGAACGGATGTCCCCTGATTACTTTAGCTGACGGAACAACAACTGGAATTGTACCAAGTCTTTTCGAAGGAACAAACGGATACGACCTGGACAGCTGTCTTGGACTCGGCGGATTCACCTGCAGCACTGAAACATCCTGCACAGAAGGAGGCGGAACAGTATTAGGATTTGCTAAAGACCAAGCCTGCTGCGTTTCAACAACTCCCGCTACACCTGCTGCTTGCAGCGAATCAATCTTCAGTCCAACATTAAGCACAACAACAACTCTCCTTCGATCAGGATGCACTGACCCAGACGGAGATGGAACAGGAACACAAACCATTACTGTAAATGGACTTCCTGCAACAGCCACGGACGTAGCTTCTTTAGGGGGGGCAGCAAGCATCATCCCAGAATGCGGAACACAAACCTGCACTCAACGAGGAACAACAAATGTCTGGGATACTAGCTGCACAATCCTCCCTCCAGGCGGAAATAAAGTAGCAGTACCGTTCTTTGGTTTCTTATCTGTCTTTATGAGTGTTATTTTCCTATCTGCGTTTTACCTAACTCGTAAACGAAAGCTTTAAAATAGTTCACCCTCTCCCGATCCCATGGAATTAAAAACTCTTAAAGAAGAAAAAAACACACTTGAGCTAGAATTTATTGGAGAAGGACACACACTCTGCAATCTCTTAAGAAAAGAATTATGGAACAATGATCAAATAGAAACTGCAAGCTATACTATTAAACATCCCACCGCAGCGCCAGTCTTTATCATCACAGCGAAATCTGGAAAACCAAGAAAACACTTACAAGAAGCAATAACTACCTTAAAGAAAAAAACGAAAGAACTAAAAACGTCCATACAAAAACTTTAACATTAAATAGAAAAAGTAAACATTAATTTTAACTAATTCGCTTTTATCTATCCCTTTAACCAAAGCTATTTAAACCTCATCATACAGAATCACTTTAGAAAAAAAGATGGGACGCACAAATTATTCTCTTCTCGCTCTCCTCTTCTTCATTTTTCTTTTTGGTATCTTTCTCGTTTTAAAACCAAGCATTACCGGCCACGCAGTCTCTTTTACCACCGAACCAGCAACAGGACAAGTGACAGAACAGCCTTTACAAGGCAACTTTACCTTAACACTTGGAGACGCAACAGATTATTCTCCAACAACATTATTGGAAATCCGATTAATTAACGAAACACTCCCCGTTGTTCAAAACATTACTCCTTTAACAAGCGTTCCAGGATTAAGCACACAACCAGCAACATATACTTTAAGTTTGAATACATTTAATCTTAGACCAGCACAACCTGGAACATACTCACTCATTATTAATATTACAAGCAATGGACAGAACATTCAAACAGCAACTCAATCTATTACTGTCGCTGGATTCGCAGATGTTCTTGTCGCTACAGGCATTGATCTTGCTCAACTAACACCGGATAGAATTCAATTCCAAAACAATGATACTATCGCCTGCGCAATCCAAGCACCAAAGCTAGGCACATTCCAACTTTCCTTTTACAAACCAGGAGACCAACTTAACTCACCATTTAGAACATTTGCCACCAATGAACTCAGCTGCTTACCTGACTCACCAGATTTTTGTTATGTCAATTTAACAATTACAGAAACAGTCAAAGGACAATGGGCGTGTTTAGCAAAAAATACCTATGAAGGAAAAACCGTCAGCAAACTCGCACGAAACTCTCTAGAAATGATTAACAGCCCTCCACGATCAACATTACCCGCTTCGCTTTTACTTTCAAATGCATCACTCACTCTTGATCTTGCTCCTTACTTTATTGATCTAGATAATGACCCTATCACCTATCAAGCAAGCGGAACAACAATCGCATCGGCAAATGTTTCAGGAACCGTATTAACAATTTCTAATCCGACTTCAGCAATTGGAAACGATACACTCAATCTTCTCGCATTCGACGGATTTGATACTGCAGAAATTAATATCTCTCTTTCCTTAGAAGGAACTGGAATAGCACCTCTCCCTGAAGAACCACTACCTCTCCCTGAAGAACCAATCACTCCAGCACCAACACCAGAACCACTGAATACTGCAACAGCAGATCAACAACCCAACCTCGCTGACGCAAACCTTCCAAAGATTACTACAGAAAAAACAGGATTACAACCCTTACAAATCCTACTCTTCTCCTTCGGAGGATTAATTTTACTCGGAGGAATTGGATTCGCAATCTATCAATTAAAAAAGAAAAAAAATCCCTTAGAACAACTAACACCTGCACAGCCCCAAACACTAGAACAACAACTTAATCAAACTCCTCAACAACCAGTTCAAACAAGTCAACCTGTTTCAAATCCAACACCAGTTCAATCTCCATCAGAACCTCCTGTCCAAAATGTTACCTCACAAACACAACAAGAAGCAATCCAGTCAGAACAAGCAGCACAATCCGCCCCTCTAGAAAATCAACCATCAGCAGCATATCTTCAAGCAAAAACATTCGCACAACAAAAAAAGAATCAAGGATTCACAAAAGAACAAATCAAACAAGCACTACTCGCAAAAAAATGGAAAGAAGAAACACTCGAACAAATGTTCACAGAATTAAACATTATTTAACTCATTAAAAAAATACATCAAGGACTACACATTACAAAAAACAGAACGCAACATTTATAAATAAGCTTCAAGAGAATTCTCTAAAAGAGGAATGATGGATAAAAAAATACAATTAAGCATTTACGGAATTCTCGCAGTCCTCTTCATCGCAACATCACTCTTTATCACAGCACCAGTCAATACAATTAGTGCAGGAACAATTACTGGCGCACAAACATTTGATCTTTCTTCAGACAATCTCCTTACAGGAAGAGTTACTCAAGCAGACGGTTCTACAACTCCAAGTTCCGATGCTCGCTTATCTGCGAATGCACGAAGCAGATATCTTAACACGCTCCCTGCAGAAATTAAAGATAAAGTCACTAATAGGAAACAAGGCGTTACTCACACTATTGGAGAAGTACAAGGATTGCCTGAGGCACTCACTCTTCTCAACGAACGCATTACTACCTTAGAAACCACTGTTGAAGCGTTGAAAGCAACTGTTGAAGCGCTGACTTCAGTCCCTGTTAATACTATTGCTCCTACTTTTACAACTATTGCTCCTACTGCAGCAACTTTTACAACTATTGCTCCTCCTAACGTTATCGTTTGTAAAGAACCGAATTTAGGATCACCCTGCCGTAATATTTATGATCAGATTGATAATGTCGGTTCGGACTGGAATGATCAAATCTCTTCAATTAAAGTAACACCTGGATTTGTCGCAACATTCTGTAATGATGAAAATGCTGGTGGCTATTGTTTCACTGTTGACGAAAATCATCCTGCTACTACAGGATATACTCTCTATAACTCCCCTGGCGCAGGAGACAATCAAAATAATATTATTACTTCGATTTACTATGAAGCACTTCCTCCACCAGGAAGCATTAAACTTTGCAGCGGTTATAAATATCTCGGACAATGTGATGAATATTCCCCCACCTCTAATCCACAGGGTGCTGCAGCAGGCTTAATTAATGTTCGCGGAGATGTTTATAGCTCCGTACTACTCGGAGCAGGAACACGAGTTAAACTTTGTCCGGATTATTCAGGTAATGTTAACTTTAGAGCAAATCTGTGCGTGCTTTACACTGCTTCCAGCCCCCATCTTCTGAACGGGAATCTTGATGATAAGATTGATTCCATTCAATTCTTATCTTCAACAACACCTGCAGGATCAACACTTCGTACAAACGGTCAATCTTGTAATGAAAATCCAACAACCTGCCGATCTAAATATTGTCCTTTGAGTACAGGTACTGAACCAACACAAAAATGCGCAGCATGCACTAGCCCTACTCAATGCAGATCGATGTATGGACCGGGCGGACAGTCTACCTGCACTAACGGCATTTGCTCCGCTTAATTTTCACTTTTTAATCTATTTTCCACAAATTATATAACCTCCTTAAACTTTTTATTTTTATGACTTTCAAAGAAACATTAAGAAAAATCTGGAACTTCATCTGGCACGAAGACAGCGTCGCTTCTTGGGCAGTCAATGTTATTTTAGCATTTATTCTAGTTAAATTTATTCTCTATCCTGGATTAGGATTTCTCTTAGGAACAAGCCTTCCTGTTGTCGCAGTTGTTTCAGGAAGCATGGAACATGATGGAAGCTTTAACGATTGGTGGAACGAACAAGAAAAATATTATACACCACTTGCAATTACTAAAGAAACATTTTTGAATTATCCTTTACACAACGGATTTAACAAAGGAGACTTAATTATCTTAACAGGACCCAAAAAACTCAAAGAAGGAGATGTGATTGTATTCAAAGGAACACCAAGCGACCCCATCATCCACCGCTTAGTAAAAATAAATAATGACGGCACGTACCAAACAAAAGGAGATCACAATACTGCATCACGCTATGATGAAGTTAACATCCGAACAGAATATTTACTTGGAAAAGCAGTCTTACGCATTCCCTACTTAGGATGGTTCAAACTTGGATTTGTAAAATTATTAGGATTAATTGGAATAGGAAATTTTTAATTTCCTCTCAACAACAATCATACTCTCCTCCGGCAGATACTCGTTTCCACACTTTTCGCAGTACTCAACATCAAGAATCCCACAATCTACCTCTGCCTGCATTACTCTTTCTCTCTTCCATTTTACGTTTCCACCACAAGGACACGGAAAGTTTTTCTTTTTCATCTTACACCTTTACAGAATCCTTCATTTCAATTAATAATCCTTTTTTCCCAAAAGGAGAGATCCTTACCTCATCTTCTTTTTTTAAATGTAAGAACTCTGCTAACTCTTTAGGTATTCTAACGGCAATACTATTCCCTAACTGTGCAATACGAGCTTTTTTCGCTAAACCAAAAAGTCCCAATTCTTTTGATTTTTTCTGAATCTTTTCAACAACTTCTCCTCCAAAAAAAACTTCTCCACAAGAAACACATCTCTTTCCGAGAAATTTGCCTAATGAAACTCCGAATTCTTTGTACTCGATCGTCTCTTCTTTCAGCCCTCCCTCACATAGTGCACATTTCATTTTACTCCTCCGTTTTCATATACTGTATTATAAATATCTCTTCATCATTTCTAACAAAAACAATTTCTATACCATAAGCGTTTGCGTGCCATTTCTCGATCTTTTCTTCTTTCCACTTCATTCCCTTTATCAACACTTTTTCTACTTCTTCTTTCTCAATTCCTAAACAGTCCATTTTCTCTAATGCATGTTTGCTATAGTAAATCTCTTTAATTTATACTCACCAAGATATCTCTGGATATCCTCGTATATAAATTTATCTATATTGGACTTCTTAAATTTTTTCTTTAAACAAAACATTTCTCTTTCTACAAGTTAAAAAACAAACAACAACCTTTATAAAACTCTACAAAATTCCTTTTACTATGTTTTGTAAAAAATGCGGATCACTCCTTCTCCCTAAAGAAGGAGTCATGAAATGTTCAGACTGTGATTACACTCAAGCAGAAGGATTACTTAAAGACAGAAAGAAAAAGAATAATGATCTAGACGTTATGGATAAAGATGCTGGAGAAACAAAACCAAAAACCGCAGCAGACTGCGCAAAATGCGGAAATAAAGAAGCGTACACCTGGAGCTTACAAACACGAAGCGCAGATGAACCAGAAACAATATTTTTTAAATGTGTAAAATGCAGCCACACCTGGCGAAGTTACGGATAAATTTATTTTCGTTTTCTGTTTAATTAAATAAAAAAATAAAAAGTTACAACAAGCTTTAAATACCAGTTTGCGCCAAAATTACTTTGATAAAAAAAGTGGTAGCAGAAAAATTTAAACAACATAGAAATTTAGGCTGGAGTTTTCTCGCACTTGTTTTACTCTTAGGAATTGTTTTAGTATTACCTGGAAACTCAATTAATTCTCTTACTGGAGCTTATGCTTTTGTTTCTGTTGGACAAATTTGTCATCCCGCTCATGAAGTTGAGGCTGGTGCTACGTCCTCACCTTACACTGATTCTTGCAATCCCAGTAATACTATCTGTGCAAATCAAAATGGAGAATATCGATGCGTTCAAAAAGTAACAATTTGGCAGGCTTGCATTAATGATCAACACTGTTTCCCTTCCCGCTCCAGTGCAGGAAGATCAGTAACATCAATTTGCCGTACTGGTTATGGCAATACTCAAACGTGTATGGTTACCGGTTTACCCTCTGCAAACATGAATGTTCCTTGTTTTCATACTGATCAATGTGCGAGGGGCTCTTGCGAAACTGTAGGCGCAAGAAAAGTATGTGTACCTAATCGCGTAGGCGAAGGCAGTCCCTGTTTTCTTGATTCTCAATGTATTAGTTACGATCCCCAAGTTCTTCCAGACGCCTGCGAAGGAGAAACAAATACTCCTGCTAACTCTGCAATAGGAAGATGCAGACCTCGTCTGGTACCTCCAAGCATCGGTGCTTTTACTGCACTTACTGAAAGTCAAGATGCAAATGATATTACCCTTCCCGCAGCACGAACAGTCAACCTTCGATGGACTGCTTCTAATACCCAAGGATGTACCGCTCGAAGCAATCCCGCAACTAGTTTTACCGGTCGAAGAGATCCTAGCCCTCCTGCAGAAACAGTGAATGTTCAAACAAGCACACGATTCACCTTAAGTTGTCAAGGACTTGGTCCTGTTAATAGTCAAGGTATCGGAAGAGCTAACGAACAAAGAGAAGCACATGTTTGTGTAAGAGTTGGAAATATTCCTTGCCCTGCAGCAACAGCACAAGCACAACCTGTTCAAGCTCAACAAGAAACAACATGGACTTATCTTGCTAACGAAGGACAATCTTTTACCATTCAAGGAGTTGGACCAAGAACTGTTCGCTATGGCACAGGATCACAATGGGCTGAAAAAGCTGTTCTCGCAAGCGTACAACATCCCTGCACTAATACCTTTTTTGGAAGAGATCCTGCAGTAGGAATTTCTAAAACTTGTCAATTGCAAGCTACTTCAGATCAAGCCCCTGCTCCCGCACAAGCACAACCATTACCTTCTCCAACTTTAACGTGCACAACTTTTGGAATTGCAGCTCGTGGACAAACAGGACAACAAATCTGTGATCGATATAATCTTCCTAATCAAAATCCTTACAAATGCGCAATGATTGTTGGATTACAAACAAATCAAGCTTACGCTCAAACACCTGCAAATTGCGTTACCCCCCAATTATCTGGTTCATCAACACTCCCCGTTTTTGATCCTTGTACTACTATCATTCCTCCTGTTTCTTATCTTAACCAACAACCTTGTACTCCTTTACAACAAGCGAATAT
>Ga0265296_1003676_pt1 | contig 13963 bp, 12 predicted proteins | sample MunlanPumphouse1_FD_189073 | JGI IMG/M metagenome (GOLD analysis project Ga0265296, IMG submission 189073) | Groundwater microbial communities from a municipal landfill in Southern Ontario, Canada - Pumphouse #1 | ecosystem: Environmental > Aquatic > Deep subsurface > Groundwater | place... | reverse complement strand
CAGTATGGTGACTCGCACTTTTGGTTTGAAGACCTTGCCTGCCGCCAGAGCTATCCACAGGGTTTGGGGCTCGTTATGCGGTGGAATCGGTTTTCATTTGGGGCTCATTATGTATTGTACAAGACTGCACCTTGTCATAATCCATTCTTTCCACTATACTCTGTTAAGATAAAACAAAAAAATTTGCCGCGGGGTAGAGCAGTAGCAGCTCGCCTGGCTCAATCGTATGGGCGTCCTAACCAGAAATGGTAAGGAAGATCACCTGCCAAATTCGGGGAAGCCTTCTCAAGGAAAATGAGGTGGTAATCCCGAGCCAAGCTCCGACGTCATGTCGGAGAAGGTGTAGAGACTAGATGGTAGGTACCGTCATCCGAACATGGTTCGGATCGGTAAAGGGATAGTCCAGACTACAAACTCCATGTTATGGAGGCGACAAAAGTCGTAGTAGTATGCATAACCAGGAGGTCGTGGGTGCGAATCCCACCCCCGCAACCAAAACGTCCCGACCTTAGTCGGGACTTTTTGTATTTAACACAAGAGCGAGTGAACTGCTTCACTCGCGTTGGGATTCGCAGGGTGTGACGATGTGCCATAGGTACCGGCACACCCAGGAGCGAAGCCGAATCCCACCCCCGCAACCAAAACGTCCCGACATTAGTCGGGACTTTTTGTTTATATACGTGAGCGAGTGAACTGCTTCACTCGCGCTGGGATTCGCAAGCCGGACCCCGCAGAATGCGGGGGAGGCGGGATCGCAACCGAGGAACCCCGCACGTGCGGGGCGACGAGAATTGTGACCAAATCCCCTCCGGGGCATTCTATTTTTTCCCTCCTGGGACGTCGGGACTTATGGTTCCACTAATATGCATTCCATTGACAACTCTCTCTCTCTCTGCTATTCTTGTTTGAAAAACTTTTTTCTAATTCACAAAAAATAAATCACTCAAATTGAAAGGGTTTACAATGGACCTGTTACTTATCTTCGGAATCTGGATGCTGAACCTCGGCATAAGCATCTGGAATAATTGGGTTACTGGGCAGGTATGGGTTGAGGCGAAACATGCGGGCGGTTGGTATCGTTTTATGGCGTGGATGGGCTACCTAATGACCAGCATTGGTTATAGCTGGAATCTTCTTATCGTGGTAGCTCTAGTGTGCTTTTCCAAAGGTTGGTTAGATTTGGAACACACGCAGGCATTGCTTTATATCGGCTATATTATCCTCGTGCCAGGTGTTTTATTCTCTGGCTACGCCATCATGTTTAACAGTTGGGCGAATGCCTACCGTACCCGTACTGTCAGTAGTTTCAGCATTGCAGCGTATAATACCTACGCCAACATCCACAATACATACAACGCAGTAAAAACAATGCCGCAAGCCTTTAAAGCTGTTGGCAAAACGTTCACGGGTGGGCGTGGTAAAGACAAGGCAAATGCACTTGTGCTTTTACTCGCCATCGCCTGTCTGCTTGCTGGATTCATTATTGCTGGTATAGTAGTTTGGCGTATCGCTGCGAATGACGAGCCACTACCAGAACGTACCTGATCCACAGTTAAAGCCGAGAAAAAGCCTGCTTTCAGTGTATTTTCCTGACGGCGGCTTTTTCGTTGTGGAATTCTGTTTTGGTGATTTATCCACAATCTCTCACTTTGACTAAAAGTTAGAGTCCTGTATACTGTCATATTGAAGGCAGATCGCCTTCTATGTGTACCTTACCAACCGACGATTAGCGAGGGTTCCCCTCAAAGCAAGCCATATACCTTAACAGGACTATTAGTCCTTTCTGAAGGGAGAAAGTGATTTCTCCCACGTCGCAAGACGTCACAACTGGGGCGACATGCACCACTGCAAAAGTTTTACGCATTCAGTGTTTCGGACACACGTTAAGCATGATCTGTTTCGGTCAGACCGCTGTACGTTAGTCCGTATTACTTTTACGCCTGATTCTGTGGCATTTAGAATAAATATTTATGCATGTTAATTTCCCATACGGTGCTAGCTACAACTTCTGGGTTGTAATGCAGGCCGTCGGATGGTTTAGGTGCGAAAGGCTGACGGCTTGCAGGTTCGATCCAAAAGGAAGGTTAGCACCAGCAGAAGATCACACTTTGCTATCCAAAATGGTCAACAACGAACGTGTTAATTCCTTAACCTTCTTCTTATGAATTTACCGAACCAACAACGCCTTGTGGCCATCCATAAGGAGCTTGCCACGGCTACAAAGTGGCAGCCTTCGCCCCGTTGCAGGCGGTGTCAACTGCTTGCGACGCAGCTAGCCTCGGTTACTGCTCTTTATTGCGAGATTCTCGATAGCGTCCTCCGTAAAGAAATACGGCAGAGTTACGCCAAGAGAATCCTCTCCATTCTTATGGAGGCGATAAAGGGATTCGCCAGGGTTAGCTAGCACGGTTATTTAACCATTGGCGACAATGGATATGGAAACTTAACAAATCTCCTATGAGCGAAACTGCCAACAAGATAATCAAGGATATAAGAATCATACGGAAGCTCTCCCAAGAACAAATGGCGAATGCTTTAGACGTAAGCGTAAACTATATCTCGTTAATTGAGAACGATAAAAAGAAGCCAGGAATGCCGTTCCTTAAAACATTCTCTGCGAAATACAACGTGCCTCTCTTATTGCTTACGAGGGACACCCTCATCCCAAAAGCAAAAACTTCCAAAGAAAGAGAACTGCGGGATAAGGTTGTTATTCTCATCAACGACATGGAGAGAGTATTTTTACAAGCGTAGTATGCTCCCTAAACTCAAGGACATCAAAATCAACTCCTTACGGGAATTATCTTTACGTTTGGGTATAGAGCTCAAGGTGTTGCAGGACGTGGCGGAATATATAAATATCCACTACGAGAAATTCTCTAAGAAGATGGGAGAAAAGGTGCGGATGCTTTACGAAGCAGACCATTCTCTTGAAGAAATACATAGACAAATAGAAAAGCGAATCCTGAATAGGTTTGACTATCCGCTCTCTTTGCAAGGCGGCATCAAGGGGAGATCGCGGCTTACGAACGCGATGCCGCATGTCAAAAAATTGAACGTAGGACATTTCGATATAAAAAGTTTCTTCCCCTCGGTGCGGCCAAGCCATGTCTATTGCACGTTCCACAAACTCGGCGGTGCACCAGACGTGGCACATCTCTTAACTCGACTTGTCACTGCTGATAACCATCTCCCGCAAGGATTCAAAACGAGCACCAAGGTGGCCGCTTTGGTCTTATTGGATGCGGATAGAAGGCTATCGCATTTCCTCAAGAAGTACGGCGTGGTGCACAATATCTGGGTGGATAACCTCACGGTTTCGGGAAGTTACCCTATCAAGAAATTGGTTTCGGGCATACGGCGAATCTTACGGCAAGAAGGTTTCGAGAGCCATAAAGAGAAGTTCGTCTACTCGCATGAACGACAGGCGGTGCTGGGAGTAGTCGTCAATGTTAAACCTAACGTACCGAAGGATATGCGAAAAGAGGTGGACGGAATCGTCTATAAATGCGAAAAGTTCGGCGTGAGGAGCTATCTAAAAGTGACGAAACAAAACATGCGTATCAAACAATTCCTCAGACATGTGAACGGCAAATTGAGCAGTATGCTGGCGGTGGATAAGGAAAAGTACCGTCCATTATACGAGAGGTGGCAAAAAGTGATTGCAAGCAGTGGTGTAAAAGTATAAAGCCGTCCGCTACAACGCAACGTAAACTTATACGACTACCCTTAGAGCGGTTCTTGAAGCCATGGAGTTTGATATAACTCCCAAGCTCCCATAAGGCTCTCTATGAGGCGTTGTAATCCCCCTCCCACCCCCGCAACCATAAAACACTAACCGTAAGGTGGGTGTTTTTTGGTGTTCAGCGGGGAGCACGTAAACTGCTTCACGTGCGAGTGGGATGAGCAAGCCGGAGCGTTATGCGACGAGCAAAGCGGTGAGGAGCATCGCGAGGCGGGGTCGCAACCGAGGAGGCGGAAACCGACGAGAGCTGTAACCGAATCCTCCCACCCCCGCAACCAAAAACTCGGCTCACGAAGAGGCGAGTTTTTGCGTTATCAAGGGGGTCCCGCACCTGCGTGCGGGACGTATGAAATTAAGAACTTAGGAGTTGTTTAGTTATTCTTTCTTTTTAAACTGATCAAAATTAATATTTGTCTCAATCCTCTTGAATTGTTGGGGTCCTTGCTCCCACGGCATTTCTTCGTCCTGGCCAGTTATTTCACTCATCTTGATTTCAAACAGTTGCCTTAGATCTTCCAGCTCTTCCAACATTCCCATAATAGTCTCTTCATCTATATCTCCTCCTTTTTTCATCATCGCCAACACCTCTCCCCCCTTGGCCTTGGATTGCTCCAGTAAACCTTCCAATTCGGATACATCTTTGCCTTGCTTCTTCAGGTTCTTAACTTGCTTCTGCGCCATGGCGATTCCTTTTTTGAACTCAGAAGAAAAACGACCCAAGTTATTCATTGTCTGGATTACTTTAGAATTTTGCCACACATCATCTGTTTGACCAAAGAAATCATTCTCTACCAAGTCAAACGCTTCCTCGGCATTGCCTGCCGCTATTTTGGCTACCGCTCCGTCGCGGACAGATTTCAATCTTTCCACTGCAGCCTCAAAGGTGGCATACACGCCTGAAAGATCAACGTCCTTCTTCGCGAGTCGTAAAACGATGCTTTTGCTGCGCTTCAATTCATTCTTTAATTTGGTCAATTGCCCATTCATCTCTTTTAAGGTCTGTGGCCAACGAGCTAACATTTCCAATTGCTGGCGATTCTCGTCAAGACTCTGTATCACTTCGCCAAACGATTGCATCCCCTCATCCCCGCCAACTTCGCTCCACAATTTGGCATTCTTTATCATGTCAATTATAGCTTTAGCCTTGCTTATATTCTCTTGTATTTCCTGGGGAACGGTTATCTTCTGCTTGGCTAACTTGGCGATCTGTTTCTCAAACATTTTAATCCCTGCCTCGGCGCCTTTCACATTACGCTTGATGTCCTGGAGCCGCTGGGCGCCTTCAAAGACCTCGCGGCGCGTTTCTTCCAAAGACTGCATGATCTCCTGCAGTTCCTCCAATTGGTTCTCGCCCGTTTCTGCGTTATAGGTGGTGGCGGCCATCTCTTCCATTGAGTTGGCGGCATTGATTTTTTCTAAAATTTGTTTTGCCCGTGTCACCTTGTCTTTTATGTCCTGACTTACCGGCATGCCTTTCTTTTCCATGCTTTGCATTATTGCTTCAAATTGCTTAAGGTCTCTTTCCTGTTGGCGTCCCCCACGCTTGATATCTTGTAATTGTCTCGCCTGCTGCTGTTTCTGCATCTCTTCTTGAAAATTCGGACCAGGACTATATTGTCCTTCGCCACCAGGACCAAAACCTTCGTTTCCCTGACCACTGGGGCCTTGATTGTAATTACTGCACGGGCCGGGCAATTCTTTGCCATCCACATTACATGTTTCTCCCTGATTGCTAGGTAGCATTTCTTCTGATTGCAACGGCGTGGATGTTGATTCACCTAACACTTGCTGCCGGCTCGCTTGTATCGCTTCGATAAAATAACGTGGCACTTCCAAATAAAACGCTTTCGCGGGGAGTGCCAATCCCAACGCAAAAGCACAGATGAGCAGAAAAACTGGGAATTTATAATAAAATTTCTTCATAGGTAATAAGTTAATAATAAAAACGTAACCAACCTTTTGTGGCCCCAATGAGAGCCATTTATATTATGAGACTGTAGAACAATACTTTTGAGAATGCTTTTTCAAGAAAACGAGTCGTTTAAATCGTGTAATAAGGGCTTAAAATTTCCGAAGGTCGAAAAATAGCTACCATCGTTTGAGTTCTTCTACTGTCTCAGTATAGCAGAAAATTGCTTAGTTATAAAATGTTTGCTCTATGCAAAACTAAATTCATTTCGACAGCGAGAACCCTTGGGCAAGCGTGTTGAATGCTTGTTTTGCCTTGCGATACACCGCAATGCTGTCCGAATACACGCTCAAGTGGAATTCCAGATAATAGTCTCCTGATTTCACCGTATAGCCAAGCCCGCGGAAAAACACTTTGTTGGTGCTCACGGTGCGCAGTTCTTCTTCGGCCATGATCACCGAAGGGAGCGCCTTGCTCAGGCGATACTTCGCATTGGAGCTCGGGATTGACGCTTTCAAATCCGCAATCGCGCCGAGCTTGTTAATATCCTGCACCAGTTGCTTTTGATGGTCTAAATATTGCGTATTGGTATACCCTTTCATCTCATCCGTCACCTTGGTGATATTCACGCTTGCAAATACCTCGGGAATCGCGCTATAGCCTATAGCCAGCGGGTCATCCGTTACATTTTGCGGAATCATGGCCCACCCCTTCGCTTCTTTGACGCGAAAGACAGGATTCTGGCTGGCAAAACTGCGCTGTTCTTTGTACGCAGGCAGCACCCCAGTCATTTTGAACGATTTCACCATCTTCTCTATCGCGGCCTTATCCTTATCCTTTTCACCATAATCCAGCACCAGTTTGAATACATAATTTTTATGCACGAAAAAATAAAAATACGTCTTTTCTCCAAACACGGAAATTTCAATGCGCTGTCCCTGAATGCCATTGACGGTCACGTCTTTCACGGAACTGATCGTCACGAGCGACAAAAGACCCGCCTCAAATAAAGAACGTTTAAATTCCGGCACAATTTTCGCGCGCGAATAGAAATAAGGCGTTTTATAGAAAGTAAGCATCAATCCTCCGCCCTCCTGATCGCCTGGTTTGGTCGCGCGCAGTATATCCTCATCTTCAAACTCATACTCCCACCCTTCCGCGATATTCATTGCAAAAGGGATAAAATCTCCCATAAAAGAAAGGCTTCCTTTGAGGGAAAGCTGCTTCCTCGCGTGTTTCATGAGCCTGCTTTCCAGCGCGTTGTCCTGGGGATAATCCCCCTTGTGTTGCGCAATCCAAGGATTCAGCGAGGCCGCATTGGTGACGTAGCCGAGCGTCCCCAAAAGATCAGAATACGCTTCAGTGGTGATGCCGATCACGTTCCCTCCCTTGTCGATGGCGGCGCCGCCTGAACTCCCATAGGAAATTACGGCATCCGTCTTAATCCATTGCATCCCGTACTTCTCCTGCTTCCCGCTCACCGTGCCGCTCGTAATGGTGATATTATCCCCGCCGATGCCCGGGTACCCGAGCGCATACAGCGCGTCGCCGATCTGCGTGGCATCCGTGGCGTTCACGCGCACATAGGGAAAACGCGACAGAGAACTCGCGCCCGGCACAGGGTACATTTTCAGCAGGGCAATGTCGAGTTTTTTATCCCTCGCGATAAGGCGGCCGAAATAGGAGCAATCCGGCGCCTGCGACGAAGACACGGTCAGGCATAGCTGATAGGCCGTATCGCGCTCTTGGTCAAACAACTCATCGCGCACGCTCACGACGTGATAATTGGTAAGCACGATCCCTTCAGGGTCTATGAGCACGCCAGACCCTGACTGCATCTGCGCCAGCGCGAGCCTGGTATTGAGCGCAAAGGTTTTTATTTTCACGATCGCCTTATACGCGTCCGCAGGCAGCTGGTTCTGGTTCCCTGCCGCTACGGGGACGCTCGGCGCGCTTCCCGCGGGAGAAGCGACAGGAGCGGGCGCGGCAGAAGGCGTGCTGCCGGTGGCCTCATTAGATATATCCACCACCGGTACGCTTTCTCCTCCTTGGGGAGAATACGTAGAACAGGCGAAACTGCCTTTATTCCTCTTCAGGGTGGTATCCTCATTCGTTTTCTTGATAAGAATCCCGTAAGACGAGGAAGGGTTTATTTTCCACTCTTTCACCAGCGCCGTGATGTTAAATTTAAATATCCCGTAACCTGCGGAAACGCCCGCTATAGCAACAGGATCATACGAAGGCTGATTGCCCCACGTCACGGCCGCGGGGTCCCACGATTGCGTTACGCGGTGCAGGACATAGCTGTCGTTGTCGTCCCACGAGGTGCTCACCCGATCGATCTTGAGGAAGGCTTCCGTGATCTCCGCAGCCGTCATGGTAGACTTGGCAAGATCGACCTGCGCGATATAGCGGTAGGCATGGCCTCCATACGCGTCCCAGGAACCAATATTGCCATACATGCTGCATATGCTGTTCTTGCTTGGCTCATTTTTGCTCAAAATGCGGTCATGTATTACCGGTACGGTGTCTATCTTGGCTGACGCAGGCAGAGCAAAGCCAAGCGCGCAGACAACAAAAAAAGCATACCACGCTCGAAGTGAAAAATGCTTCATATAGATGTGTTAAGATTAATGCCTCAATTGTACCATACATTCCCACATTGATACATCGTCGTTTTTCACTTGACTTCCACTACAGGAAGACTATGTTGAAAGTGTCAAAATAAACCACAATTCAAATATTTCTAATTTCTCTGGAGGACATCATGGCACTGCCCCTGCGGCTAGAGAAGTTCCGAGGCGATAAGTTAATCCTCTGCCTCGGTTGGGTCGCCTTTGGACAGATCTGTTCGTGTGGTCTGTTCACGGCTTCGCTTTTTGTGAGGGTGCCCTTCACCCTCACGCTCCATTTTTTCTTTATCAACGCAATTGCCATACTCATGGGAATTGCCGTGAGAGAAACGATGGAGAAAAAATTCTCGATTTGGATTATCGCAGTCCTTACTGCGATAGGTTCGATCGGGAATTACACGGTAGTTTATCTTGTATTTTATCTGATAAATCTACCACAAATTCACGAAATTGCTATCTAGGAGGAAACGATGCTGAAAAAACGAAAGCCAGACTCTTGAGAGCCTGGCTTTGCACTACTTTTTTACGCGCTTTATTCTAACGGCGCAGTGGTTACTGTAAAAGGCACACTGATACAATTGTTCCCTTCACTGGATTCAGTGACCACCTTGGTCACATCAGTGCAGAGATACGCGGTATGCGTCCCAAGCGTCGCAGTCCATTGGCTGGAGGTCACAGAAGTGCTCCCACCCGCGGAAAGCGAAGAGATAGTGATATTGTAGCCAACTCTGCCCGTCGTAGTATTAAGGCAATTGGAATTATCCACGCAGAAACGGGAGGAGGAAGAGCCGGCGCTTGCATTGCCGTTATTCTTTACCACCCCAGAGAAAGAAATTTTCTCGTTTTTGAAAGGGTTAGGGTTTGAGAGGGTGATATTTTGGGGAATCAAATCCGCTTGTTGAGCCTCACTCACCGTAAACGCATAACTCCCACAATTATTGCTCTCACTGCTCTCGCTGACGGTCTTCCCCACATCCGCGCAGAGGTACACGGTATGCGAACCGACGGTCGCCACCCAATAATCAGACTCCTGGTTTACGGTCTGGCCGGCGCTTAAGGTATTTACATATTCCTCTTCACCTACCCGGCCGGTATTCGCATTCAAACAATTGCTATTGTCCACGCAGAAGCGTGTAGAGAAACTTCCCGAGGCAGTGGTGCCTTGATTCTTCACACTGCCCTTAAAGTGGAGGGCATTGCCGGAGTAGTACGGTCCACTCTCCACGGTAGTAACATTTTGGGAAATCAAATCCACTTTTTGGGCCTCGCTCACCGTAAAACTATAACTCCCGCAGTTATTGCTCTCATCCGACTCGCCCACTGTCTTGTTCACATCAGCGCAGAGATACACCGTGTGTGAACCAATGGTGGCTACCCAATAATCAGATTCCTGGCTCATGCTCTGACCAACGCTTAAGGAACTCACGTATTCCTCTTCGCCCACCTGTCCGGTGTTAGCATTCAAACAATTGCTATTGTCCACGCAGAAACGGGTGTAGAAAGAGCCGGAGCCGGAGTCGGCAGTGCCTTGATTTTTCACATTACCCTTAAAGTGGAGACCATCACCCGCCTTGAAAGGTCCGCTCTCTACCATGGTAACATGAGAAGAGAGGAGATCAACACCAGGACCTACCGTAATGTTTGTGCTCGTGCAATTATTATTCTCATCTGCCTCCCCAATAACTCCTATCACATCGGCACAGTAGTAAACAGTATGCTCGCCAAGAGTCGCAATCCAAAAATCACTCGAGCGATGTTCCGTCTCCCCAGCTTTAAGCCCACTATAAAATATTAAGTCCTCGCTTCCCACTCTTCCCGCGGTGCTATTAAGACAATTCGCATTATCAATGCAAAAACGCACAGCAAATTCACTTGCATCAATCCCCCCTTGATTTTCCACAACGCCCCCAAAAGAAGTGAGATCCCCCGCCACAGTATCCCCATAGATAGTAATATCTCGCGTAATGAGATCAGGCCAGCGTGAATTCACTGTTATATTAGTATTTTTACAATTATTTTTTTCATTTGATTCTGATACCTCTTTATCAACATCAGCGCAAACTGTAATGGTGTGACTACCGGCGACTGCTTGCCACGCTTGTAAAACTTGAGTTGATTTATCCCAGGCAAGAGATGAGATTTCTTGATCATCTCCTATCCTCCCTGTGATGGAATTGAGACAATTACTGTTATCTACGCAAAAGCGGACAAAAGAAGCTCCGGCGGTGCCGCCTTTCTGATTTTTCACATCCGCGAGGATATTCACGGAATCTCCATCCTTTAACATTTCGGATGATAACCACACACGTGACACAATCAAATCGGGCTTCGTCGCAGCTTGCGATTTCATTCCCATATCCAACCCGACGCTTAAGGCTAACGCGCCCACAAACCCAGCGATAAAGAAACTCACGACGGTCGCTTTCCAGACCTTCACCTGGCCTTTGCTTATAAGTGAAAAGAGTGAAAGCTTTTTTTGAGATTCCTTGATCGCTTGATCTACCGGGCGATTTTGCGATACATGATTAAATGCCATATATTTATGTTAATTTAATAAGCAATAATAAAGTGAGATAGTAGAAGAATATCTGCGTGAATCCGCGTTCGGCCGCATAATGGTATCAATTGTAGCGTGGCAGTTTATCTGCCACCGATTAGTCGGAGACAAGCTCCGACGCTACGGGCGGCCGACTATCCGCGTGGATATCTCTCTACTGCATTGTTCTACGTTCTCAAAGTATAAGGAATTAATAATGTTTCATACTCACAATGTAATTTTTTTAAATAGTTTAACTATGTCAGCGCGCGACACGATGCCCACGAGGCGCTTCTTGCCATCCACGACGGGGAGCGGATTGATCCGCTGCTCGGAAAAGATGCGCGCGGCTTCCGCAACTTCCGTGTCCGGCGCTATAGTAACCACGGGCACGGTCATGAGATCTTTCGCGTGCACATGATATACTTTATCAAGCTCGCGGTGCACGTCGTTTTTGCGATCGACGATTTTAAATTCTGACAAAAGCTTTACATAACTGGGAATATGGATGTGCTCTTCACGGCTTAACAAATCATATTCAGTGATTATGCCGATCACATGGCGCTTTTTATCAATGACTGGCACACCGTTGAGGGCTCGGTCAAAGAGGAGCTCCGCCACTTTCATAAGCGGCGTATCATCTTGTACCGTGATTACCTCCTTTGTCATGATCTCTGCAACTCGCATAAAATAGCTTTCCTTTAAAAGATAAAAAGCTTCCCTTCAAGGAAGCCTTCAGTTCACTAATACCACTAAATAACCCCAAAAAATACAACCTCCCGCATGCATATTTTTACATTTTATTTTTATATTATAGTTAAATTATATCATAGGAATTGCATTCTGTCAAAATTTGTCATATAGTTCATTCAAGGTATACTATTCCTCAATGTGGCAGGGTAGCTCAGTTGGTTACCCGCCAGCTTGCGAGTCCCGACAAAGTCGGGACGAAGCTTGCGGCGGGGAGCGAGGGACTTTCACCCCGCACCAAAATAACGACGTGGCTGGGTAGCTCAGTTGGTTAGAGCGAGGGACTCATAAGCCCTAGGTCGTGGGTTCGATCCCCACCCCAGCTATTAATACAATTTGTGCGGGGCAAGCAAGCCCTAGGTCGTGGGTTCGATCCCCACCACTGGCAATATATACAATTTTCTATTCAATTTTTGAGTTTTGAAATTTATCGTGTGTCTACCTTCATCGTTCACGGTGGCAAGCCGCTCTATGGCACCTATCCGGTTTCCGGCGCAAAAAATGCCGCACCCAAACTTCTTATTGCATCGCTCCTTACCAGGGAGCGGTGCATATTCCATAATATCCCGCAATTTTCAGACACCCACCGCAGCCTTGAAGCGCTCACTGCGCTCGGCACGGACGTGAAGTGGATAAAAAAAAATACTATTGAGATTCACTGTAAAAATATTGTTTACAATGAAATTCCCTTGGAAGCGATGAGCGCGCGGCAGGCAGTACTCTTCATCGGCGCTACGCTCGCGCGCGAAGGCCATGTAAAAATTTATCCGCCAAAAGGTGACGCCATAGGCAGGCGGCCCCTGAACCGTCACCTTGACGGCATTCGGAAGCTGGGCGGAAAAATAAAAACAAAGGGCAGTGTGACGGAAATCACTATGCCGATCCGCCCCGCATCATGCCATTATCGTTTTGCGAAGAATACGCACTGCGGCACGGAAAACCTCGTCCTTGCCTCAATATTCAACCGCGGACGCGTCATCCTCGAGAATGCCGCGCAAGAGCCTGAAGTGGATAATCTCATTGAAATGCTGAATCGCATGGGTGCGCGCATAAAGCGCATCACCCCCCGGACTATAGAAATAACAGGGGTAAAGCCGTATTTGCACGGCGCAGAGGCCACCTCGATCCCCGACCGTCTGGAAGGAGTAACCGCCATTACCGCATCTATTCTCACCGGAGGCGCGCTGCATATCACGCATCTCCCCAAAATACTGGTGGTACCGTTTACTGATTTCTGCACGCGCATCGGCGTGCGGCTGCAATGGAAAGGAAGTGTACTGTGCGTACTCCCCTTTCATACGCCGCTGAAACCAACGACGATAACGACCGATTGGGAACCGGGATTCATGACTGACTGGCAGCCGCTTGCCACGCTTATCCTCGCCGCCAAATCACGAGGGCGCTCCATGATCCATGAACGGATCTTTGAAACGCGCTGGCGGTATCTGGAAGAATTAAAAAAAATGGGAGTCCGCTACCGGAAATTCCAACCCGCAGGATTCAAACCGCAGGATTATAACTTTAACGACGAGGATTACCGCGACCGGGAACCACATGCCGCCTATGTATGGGGACCTACCGCGCTGAAAGCTGCCACCCTGCGCTCCCATGACGTGCGCGCAGGCATTGATATGCTCCTTGCCGCGCTCGCGGCGAAGGGCACGAGCGTTATCCATGACCCCCAGAACCACATTGACCGGGGATATGAGGATATTGTGGGAAAGTTGACGAAATTAGGGGCAGATATTAGGAGAATATAGTATGGGCAAAACCCAATATCCAAATCCCAATTCCCAATAAAGCTCAAAATCCAAATGTCCAAACTTGGTCATTGAGGCATTGGGATTTGTTTGGAATTTGTCCCGCTCCTTGAATGTCGTTTTTCAATGGTAAGTAGGATCCCGCCGGAGCGGGAGATATTGGAATTTGGTATTTTTCACTAAGGGTATGTACCTCACCGTTCACGCAACCATCGGCATTCTGATCGGAGAACATATCGCCAATCCTATCGCCGCATTCACGCTTGGTGCCGTTTCGCATTTCCTCACGGACATGATACCGCATGGGGACTATGTGCGCATGACCGACCAGTATGGAAATAAAATAGCTGACACGACATTCACCATGAAAATAATTGCTTGTATTGATGCGGCGCTCATGACGGGAATGCTGTGGATTCTCGTTTCACCTCTCCTGTTTACCTTGTCAATTGCGTGCGCGGTAATCGGATCAATTGCTCCCGATTTCATATGGGGATTACATGAGACCCTTTGCAAAATAATTTCGTTAATAAGTCGCTTCTTCCCCAATCCCAGGCGGTTAGCTTCTGGCTAACGTCCTGAAATTGGAGAGGAAACAGACGGATTTGAAGGTTGCGGAATACTGCTCTT
>Ga0265296_1003674_pt1 | contig 13969 bp, 20 predicted proteins | sample MunlanPumphouse1_FD_189073 | JGI IMG/M metagenome (GOLD analysis project Ga0265296, IMG submission 189073) | Groundwater microbial communities from a municipal landfill in Southern Ontario, Canada - Pumphouse #1 | ecosystem: Environmental > Aquatic > Deep subsurface > Groundwater | place... | reverse complement strand
TTCCAGCGACGCGCCTATGGACTTAAAGATGAAGAATATCTGCGGCTGAAAGTGCTGACTTGCATGTTTAAAGAAATTTAACTCCAAAATTATTAAAGTTTTTACCCACACGATTTGGAGAAGACCCAATTTTAATAGGGGCAGGTTGCGAACCGGCTAATATTGTTAGCAATACAATCAAACCAGAACCGGTTTCGTCCGAAAATATTACAGTTACCTTGCCATTAACTGGAGATATGGTTAGTAACCCTATTCATGTGACTGGCGAGGCGCGAGTTTTTGAAAATGTCGTTTCCTGGCGGTTGAAAGACGCGGCTGGTAAGGTTTTGACCAGCGGCACGACCGAAGCGGCTTCGCCTGATATGGGACAATTTGGCCCATTTGATTTTTACGCGGTTGTTCCGGCGCCGTCTTATCCATCTGATCCGCCCCTGATTGATAAAAATATTACTCTGGAAGTTTTTTGGGCTTCGGCCAAAGACGGTTCGGACGCTGACTTGGTTTTCATTCCTTTAAAACTCGACCGCCTCGATACGGCTGATCTCACAGTTTATTTTCACAATAACACGATGGATCCAGCCATTACTTGCACTGCTGTTTTTCCAGTCACGCGAAAAATTATTGCCACAGCTTCACCGGCCCGAACGGCCATGGTTTTGCTTTTGCAGGGGCCGACAGCTTTAGAAACAGTCAATAATTATTCGACCACTATTCCATTTCGTTCTTGGTTGAAAGACATTTCGATTTCCACCGAAGGATTGGCGACTGTTGATTTGGGTGGAGCTATTACTGGTTCAATGGGCGGGTCGTGTTTGGTTAGTTCTATTTCCGCGGAAATTGAAGAGACGCTTAAACAATTTGATTCAGTTAAAGAGGTGAAAATTTTGATTGATGGGGAAGCGGATAAGTTGCAGCCGTAGAATTTACTTTTTTGTTATTTTGTTGTCGATGTGGGATAATTTTGGTAAGTAATCACGACGATCGTCTACTTTACTGTTATGAAATATTTAAAACTTTGCTCGTTTAAGCCAAATTCAACTCGAGCCAATTTATTGCTTTTAATTGGAGATAAAGGGGGAAGTAAGAGGCAGGTTAAGATTGAGACACCGAAGCCGTCCAAACAAAGAAATACTTTTTTTCGAAACATCGCCTATTTAGAAAAGAAGGAAATATTAAAAATTATTCAAAAAAATAAAAAAGATTTATTTCTAAGTCTTTCTGTTTTAGGAAAAGCCGAATACCTCGCGTTAAAGCTCGTTTACGCTGATTCTTTGCCTGAGGATACGGTTTGTATGGTGGTATTTGATATACCGGAAAAACAAAAGAAAATCAGAAATCTTTTAAGAAAATTTTTGATTAATAATTGTTTTTTTCCGCTTCAGAAAAGCGTGTGGATTTCGCCATTTGACTATTCGGAAGTTTTAGTTGAATTGTTTGATTTGTTGAATTTAAAGAGTCAAGTTCGTGTTTTTAACGCTTTTGAAAAATAAAGAGAGATAACTAAGGAAGGTAAAATTAGGGAAGTAAAGTAGACGATCGTCTACTTTACTGTTTTTATACTCAGTCTGTAAAATAGACGCGATCCCCCTTTGCTCCTCCTTCGCTGGGCTACGGAGAACACGGTCGCACTTATTCCGAGGCTTTTCGTATTTTTCTAAGATTTTTTAAAACATAAAAAGAAAAAGGCCGGGTCACTGGGTGAGTCCGGCTCTAGAGGGAACGTCACTGGGCAGTAGAAAGATCTCCTACTCCCGCAATGGAGTTCCGGGAGGGTTTCTCTTTGCCGTCCAAACGGTCAAGAGAAAACCAGAAGCGCTAGCGAAGAGTTGATTGCCATCATCGTCGGCTTCTGGCAGGTTTCCGTCCCGTGTTTCGATCATATAGCCGGTAGGGCAGCTCCGCCATTCCTGCATTGTGGCGACGACATGGAGGCCGGTGACGAGGCGAGTGTCATCATTGGTCTCAGCACAGATGTAGATGACATCCAAACCTTTCTCCATGATGTCGTTGTTGACAACGACACGGAGGAGCCCCTCTGCGGTGATGTTGGTGATCTAGCCCTTTGCCCATTTCTCCTGCTGCGCCTTGAGGGCAGCGATCCGCGGCTGCAACTCATCTACTTGGGTGGTGAGATCGTGAACAGCAGTGACTCGATCGCTTGCTTCACGTTTTACGCGAGTTAGCACAAAGACCCCTGCGAGCAGAATGACGGCCAGGAGTCCCAGAAGTGCCGACGTACCACCACTAGAAAGAGGTGGTTTTTTGGTGAGGTTTTTTTTGATGGGATCCATCGGTTCTCCGGTCTTGTGTGGTGTCCTTTCGAACGCTTAAAACTACCAAAACCGCGGGGGAATGTCAATGGGGGGTTGGCCGAGTTGGCTGTCTGAACTGGGATTTTTGGGATTTTGAGGATTACTGGGATTATCGGTGACGTAAGTTGAACAAGGTCCAAAGGTCTCAGTAAAAAACAACAAAAATCCCTACCATCCTTAAATCCCATAAATCCCAGTTCAGACAATTAATAATTGACATTTTCCAGCCAATCCTTTAAGATATAGCCACTTAATTAAATGGAGTCTTGTGGATACCCCCCTTCGCCCTTTGGGCTTCGGAGGGGTTATCCGCCTATAATAGACGACATCCGTCCGAAGTCCCTTTAGGATGTGACGAAGGCGGATAAGATCACTGGCACGCCTCGTTTTAACACAGGAAGCCGTGAGCGCAAAATAGTTATGTTCGCAGTTATTAAAACCGGCGGCAAGCAATATCTTGTCCGCGAGGGTGAAGAGCTCAAGGTTGAGAAGCTCGAAAAAGAAGTTGGCGACAAACTTGAATTCGAAGCCATGCTCGTCGCTGATGACGAGGGTACTGAATTCAAAGTTGGCAAGCCAAATGTCGGTAAAGTTGAGGCCACAGTCGTGGAACAAGGCCGAGCCAAAAAAGTCGCGGTGGTTAAATATAAGCCGAAAGTCCGCTATCGCCGCAATGTCGGCCACCGCCAACCATTCACCAAAATCAAAATCGAAAAAATCGTCGCTTAATAGCGGCGATTTTTTATCTGGCTTTTCTTGACAAGAAAATAATTGTGTGATATCTTTTTCTGTCGTCTCAACGACGAAGTGATGGCATCTCGCCATCCTTGAAAAGGACAACATGCTGCAAGTACCTTATGATGGCGTGACCGGTTTCACAGAAGCAAGACAGATCGCCGCGGCCATCGAAGCGCGCGAAGGCCTGCGGAACGTTCGAGGGCGGCTGCTCATGCTCGGAGTCCTGGTAAGTAGCGAGACGCTGGGTGGACTAGCGGGCAAGTTTCCCCGTCGTTACCCGAAGGTCGAGGAAATTGCCAGGTTGCTTCCGCCGCATCGTCGCACCCTGAACCTTCTCCACTACTCTACGACCGATCCGGACTCGCTCCGCGAGCAAATCAAGCAGTTGATTCAGCTCGGCGGACCCAACCTCGATGGCTTCCAGATCAACATGGCCTGGCCCGAACCCAGCCTTATCCGCACCGATGGGAAGTATCGGGTGGTACTGCAACTTGGTCGCCACGCCCTGTCGATGTGCAACAACAACCCCAGAGAAGTGGCCATACGTCTCAACCAATACCGCAGTATCGTCAACGACGTTCTCATCGACATGAGTGGCGGCCGCGGCATTCCCATGGACGTCGAGGCCGTGATCGCGTATGCGCATGCTATCAACGATCGACATGATTGGCTGGGCATCGGCGTGGCTGGCGGTCTATCGGCCGCCACCTTGGAACAACTGCGACCACTCGTCACGGTGTTTCCGTTCGTCAACGTGGACGCCGAAGGTTGCATGCGGACAGTCGAAGACCACCTTCATTACGGAAAAATGACGGATTACCTTTCCGCCGTTGATGGACTGTTCGTCTGACAGTTCGATATCAACCCCAACCCCAAGGAGCCTGCCAGTGAGGCATGACACACGTGAGTCCGTTCTCGCCAAGATCGGGGTCATCTACCTCGAGCTCAAGCAGCAGAAACGCAATCTGCCATTCGATTTCGATGCCGACGACGAACTCGAGGTATTGGCCAGCGGCCGGATCATCCGCGACCTCGCGGCCGCCGAGACTGTCCGATCGTTCATTGATCGCAGCCGGGCAGTGCGTGAACGTCTCGCGCTTTTTGAGCGCCTCTACCGCCTCGAATGTCGCCTCGCCGTTCTCAATCAAACCGAAGCCGCGGCCTAGCGGTTTCTTCGCCACTTCTTTCTCTGACAACCTTCGGGTTGTCTTTTTTTATATTTCAAATTTTATAAAAAAGAAGCGCACCGGTGAGCGGGGCGCTTTTACGGATAAGATGTCCAAGAACGTCGTGTGAACGTCGTGTCGAGGGCGTGTGAGTCACGCGTCGTTGAGTTGTTTTTGAATGCTTCTCTCCTTTTCAAGTTTCTTCTTTTTCTCCGACCGTTGTCGTGCCTCCGCTTTGGCCCACTCGGCGATCATGCCGACGACAGTTGTGCCAGGCGGAAACCGGCGGCTCGCTTTCGCCAGGGTCACATTGACGCGTTTTCCGAAGATTCTGTAGAAAATATTCGTTATAATGTCCTCGCTTTCTTTTTTATTCGTGTTTTCACAGATGATTTCGACACACAGCACGACGCATTCGTTACAAACGTGGACGTTGTTAGGTCCGGAGACAAGCTTTTTAACCTCGTCTTGATTTTTGTGACAGAAAGAACATTGGAGTCTACTCATGATTTCTCCAGTAGTTGGACACAGGGATATTCCCACAAAAAAGCCATTTTGTCAATGACTTTCTAAGAAAACATGTAAAAATAGCCCTAAAAATAAAAAAGAACCTCTTTTAAATTTCTTTTCGTCCCTTAAGAGCATCCCCTAAAGTAATCTCATCAGCGAATTCAAGCGAAGCGCCGGCTGGGAGACCGCGAGCCAAGCGAGTGATTCTTTTGTCAAAATTTATTAATTGTTTAGTCAGGTACATCATAGTCGTTTCTCCATGAACATCAGGCGAAAAGGCCAAAATAATTTCTTCGATTTTTTCGTTCTTGCGGAGTTTTTGAAAAAGCGGCTGGACGCGCAAAACTTCCGGAGTCAGACCTTCGATGGGATTCAGAACTCCGCCGAGGACAAAATATTTTCCGTGATACGCGCCGGTCGCTTCGAGAGTTGAAATGTCGCGCGAGGTTTCGACCACGCAGAGCAGGGAAGCGTCGCGACGCAAATCTTGGCAAATGTCGCAGAGCTCGCCTTGGGTGTAACTGAAACAACTCGGACACAAACGAACTTTTTCGCCCAACTCTTTTATCAGATTTGAAGTTTGAAGTAATTCTTCTTTTGATAATTGAAGCAAAGCAAAAACATAACGCAGGGCGGTTTTTGGCCCCACGCCGGGCAAACGCGTAAAAGCGGACGCCAAGTTTTGGATTGGTTCTGGAAACTTACGCATGTCTGTGGAGGGTATGAATACGAATATCCACGAATATACGAATATACGAATTTTTGGATTACGCGGCGAGCGATGATTTGTATATTCGTATATTCGGAGAAATTCGCAATTTCATACTTTTTATATTCCAAGATTCTTGAGCGCATCAAGCCCGCCCATTTCTTTCATCTTGCCGGCCATCTGACGTTGAATTTTTTTAATGGCGTCGTTCGCCGCCTCTTTAACCGCTTCTTCCAGCTTGGTTTTATCTTTCAGCATTTCCTCGTTGATTTTTACTTCGAGTACTTGTTGGTTGCCGTCGATTTTGATTTTGATTTTGCCCCAAGCGGCTTCGCCTTCGGCGTTTATTTCGGACAAGCCGCTTTGGATTTTTTTGGCCTGATTGCGCAAATCTTTTATGGCTTTGATTTTGTTGAACATATTTTTGGTTAAATGGTTTAGGTTTTTTGAGCGGCATTCGGGTGTTGGTTTGGATAAGAGGCAATCGGGGACTAGGTTTAGGCGGCACTTGGGGACTAAAAGGTCTAAAATCCTTTAGTTCCCGAACGCCGCCTATCCAAACCAACCCCTAGTCCCCGAACACCAGTTGCTAAAACGGAGTGCCCATTGAATCAATCGGCGGCACCCCCACTCCTTTTTCCCCTCCCTCCGAGGGGGAGGGGTTAGGCCTGTCCGCCATAGCCCTAGCGACGGCGGGGGTGAGGGGTGGCGGCGGAGCCGAGCGGCGCATTTCCAGACTGCGGAAGCAGCTGCGCTGGCCATCAAAGAACAATCTTATCATACCGGTCGGACCATTGCGATGTTTGGCAATGTAAATTTCAGCCAGATTTTTTTCTTCGGGCGACAAATCCTCTTGACGATAGTTCATGTCAGCGGCTTTGCGGTAAATAAAAAGAACCACGTCGGCGTCTTGTTCGATGGCGCCGGAGTCGCGCAAATGGGAGAGTTTTGGAATGGCCGGCTTGCTTTGTTCCACGGCGCGAGACAGTTGGGACAAGGCTAGAACCGGAACGCATAATTCGCGCGCGACTTGTTTTAAAGAACGGCTGATTTCGGAAATTTCTTGGACGCGGTTGTCGGAATTGTTTCTGTTGCGGCTTTCAATAAGTTGCAAGTAGTCGATGATAATAAGGCCAAGACCGTGTTCGGCCTGCAGTCGGCGCGCTTTGGCGCGAATTTGCATGACATTGACGCAGGCCGAGTCGTCAATAAAAATCGGCGCCTCGGAAAGTTTGCCTAAAGCGTTGCCGATGCGGGGAAAGTCTTCATTGTTTTCGGACAGACGACCGGTGCGCAGTTTCCACAAGTCGACTCCGGCTTCGGCCGAAATCATGCGATCAACCAATTGTTCTTTGGACATTTCAAGAGAAAAGATGCCGACCGGTATTTTGTTTTTTATTCCGACGCTTCGAGCGATGTCCATGGCTAGGGTTGATTTTCCGACCGAAGGGCGGGCGGCCAAAATAATCAGATCGGATTTTTGCAAACCGGCCAAAAGATTGTCGAGTTCGGTAAAGCCGGTCGGCACGCCGCGCAGCTGGCCTTTGTTGCGATGCAATTCATCAATCCGCTCAAAAGCCTCGGACAAAACATTTTTAATGTCCACAAAAGCCGAGCGCAAAAATTTTTGCGAAACGGAAAACAAACTGCGTTCGGCCGTGTCGAGAACGACATCAATATCCTCGGCTTCGTTAAAGCCCATTTCAGTAATGTCGCCGGCCGCGGAAAGGAGACGGCGCAAGGTGGATTTTTTTTGCACGATAGTCGCGTAATGCGCCACGTTGCCGGCTGTGGAAATCGAATTGGCCAACTCCACCAAATAAGCCCGGCCGCCGGCGAGTTGAAGCTTATCAAGTTCTTCCAGACGATTGCCAAGGGTTAATATATCAATCGGCTCGTGCTTGGCGTTCAAGTCAATCATGGCTTCAAAAATCGCGCGATGACTTTCGCGGTAAAAATCATCGCTGGTTACGGCGTCGGAGATTTTGTAAAATGCTTCGGTGTCAATTAAAAGACAGCCAAGCAAGCATTGTTCGGCTTCGTGGTTTTGCGGGGGAAGTCTTTGTTCTGGCATAGTGAGAGTATCTTACCGTTGCCGAACCGCCACTTCAAGTCCTCAGTGTGCATGATCTGTGATATAATTGTGTATACTTATGAAAATTATTCAAGGACACCCGGATTTTGCCTGGTGGCGCACGGTTGGAACCATGGTTGGCGGCATGGTCGGGGTGGGAGTTTTTGGCTTACCTTATGCTTTTGCTCAAAGCGGCGGGTTGATTGGTATTTCCATGCTTTTGGCGCTTGGTTTTTTGATCATGCTTTTAAATTTCATGTATGCCGAGGTGGTTGAACAAACCCCGGGCCGGCATCGCTTGGTTGGTTATGTAAAAAATTATTTAGGGCAATGGCCGGCTAATTTAATGGCTTTGGTGTTTATTCCTTACGCTTGGGGAGCCATGCTGGCTTATATTTTGGTTGGCGGGGATTTTTTGCATACCTTGCTGGCGCCGCTTTTGGGTGGTCCGCTTTTGGCTTATCAATTAAGTTTAGCCGCGTTCTCGGCAGTCTTGACTTTCGGCGGCATTAAAAAATTAGCCAAACTGGAAACTTTTATTGTCGGCGGGTTAATCTTTCTTTTTGTTTTCATGATTTTGGCTTCGCTGCCTTTTTTGGAACCGCGCAATATTCTGGCCGCGCATTTGGGAAATTGGTTTGTCCCTTACGGTGTTTTGCTTTTTGCCCTTTCTGGTTTGGGCGTGATTCCGGAAATGAAAGATGTTTTGGGGGCGCGGCGGCGTCATCAATTGCCGCACGCCATTTTATTCGGCCAAGTTGTGGTAGTGGCTTTGTATGGTCTTTTTGCTTTGGCCGTGATTGGGGTAACTGGTCCGGCCACCACGCCCGCGGCTTTTGACGGCCTGGCTTCGATGTTCGGCCGAACTTTTGCCGTGGTCGGTTCGCTCTTAGGTTCAATCGCGATTTTATCGATTTTTTCTTTGGTTAGCATTGAACTTCAAGATATCTGGCGTTTTGATTACAAAATCAACCAAAAAATTTCTTGGCTTTTAACAATTATCGCGCCGGTGATTTTTTTGCTGTTTGGCGTAAGCCAGTTTGTGGAATTAATCGGCTTTTTAGGGGCGGTGTTTGGCGGCTTGATTGGGATTGTCGTGGTGATTATGTACGAAAAAATGCGGCAGGCCGGTTTGTGCCCAATTCACAAATGCTTACGAGTGCCGCATTTTGTCGCTTGGCTTTTAATTACTATTTTTGTCGGCGGGATTATTCAAACGATTTTTAAACTTTAAAAATATATGCGTCCACTTCGCCTTTTTTCTTTCTGGCTTTTGTCTTTTATTTTGGTTTACACCTTTAGTTTTTTAGCCGTCATCGCTTGGGAGTTGTTTGGCTATAATAATGTTTTTCTGGTTGTTGGTATGGTTTGTCCGCCGCTCATTACTTTATTTTTTGGTTGGTTATATTTTAAGCCCGGTTTCGCGGTAACTTTTTACGACATAATTAAAAACACGATTGTTTGGATTGTGTTGAATTTTTTGGCCGGCATGTTAATGTTCGGAATTTTAAAAGGGGCTGAACCGGCCGATATGTTTTCTACGGTCGCCTTATTTACCGAGGCGGCGAATTTGTTAGCCCTGCTGGTGGCGGCTTACATTAGTTTGAAGCGGCCAGGACGTTTTGCAAAAGCATCGCCACCGTCATTGGTCCCACCCCGCCCGGGACAGGCGTAAGCCAGCCGGCTTTTGGTTCAACCGAAGTTTGATCAACGTCGCCCACCACCTTGTCATCCATTCGCGAGGTGCCAATATCGATAACTGTCGCGCCGGCTTTAACCATTTCTCCGGTAATCAAATTAGGTTGCCCGACCGCGGTAATTAAAATATCGCGGTCTTTTGTTTTTTCTATCAAAGTCGGATCATCCGATGAAACCACTTCGACTGTAACTCCGGCTCGTTCCAAAACCGCGCGAAACGGTCGGGCAAAAATTTCACTCATAACCAAAGCGGTTTTTTTACCGGTTAACGGTTCGCGAGTTTCTTTGATCAGTCTCATAACTCCCAAAACAACCGGAGAGACAAGACACGGCTCGCCAGCCTCAAGTCGACGCAAGTTTTCTGAATGAAAACCGTCAACATCTTTTTTGGGATCAATCGCCGCGATGATTTTGTCAGTGTCTTGCCAAGGGAGAGGAAGTTGAACCAAAATACCATTAATATTTTTTTTGATGTTTAACTCTTTGATTTTTTTTATCAATTCATCTTCACTGACAGAATCCGAAAAAAGAAATTTTTCAAATTTGATGCCAACTTCCAAGCAAGTTTTTTCTTTCAGCGAGACATAAAGATGTGAAGCCGGATCAGCGCCAACTAAAATAACCGCCAAGCCGGGTTTTTTTGGCAGGTGCGAGATAAAGTCTTTAAGACTGGAACGAATTTGAGCGGCAATTATTTTGCCGTTTAATAATGGCATATTGTTACGAATCACGAATTTTTGCACGAATTCACGAATCAACGAATATTGGTTTCAGTGACATAAAAAACGATATTCGCAGATTCGTGTCAAGATTCGTGATTCGTAACAAATTCAATTATACCACCCGCCACATCAACTCCGGTAGTTTGTTCGAGGCCTTCAAAACCGGGTCGGGCGTTGACTTCCAAAATCAACGGGCCGCGAGCCGAACGAATAATATCAACGCCGGCGATTTCCAAACCAACGGCTTTGGCCGCGGCCATGGCCAGATTTTTTTCTTCATCGGTTAGTTCGATTGGACGGCCAAATCCGCCGGCGTGAATGTTGGAGCGGACTTCGCCCGGCTTGGCTTCGCGCTCCATGGCGGCGATGATTTTATCGCCGGTTACGAAAACACGGAGGTCTTTTCCTTCAGCCTCTTTTATGAATTCTTCGAGCAGGAGAGGAATTTTTTGGTTGATGGTCAGGTAGTCGACAATCGGCAAAAGAGTCGCTAAGTTTTCGGCCAAGAAAACGCCGCGGCCGCCCGAGCCGCTTGGAGTCTTTATGATCAAAGGAAAACCAAGGACTTGAGCTTCGGTCGCGACCGTGCTGACATCGCGCACAATGGCCGAGCGCGGCGTGGGCAGACCGGCTTTGTTTAATAAAAGTTTGCGGGCGAATTTATTTTTTGTGGCTGAAAAATTCAAGGCCTCGTTGTTGATTATTTTGTAGCCGGCCGAAGCCAAAGCGTCGATGGTGATGGGATGCAAACTTTGGTCTTCGATAAAATTCGTTCGAGCGATAAAAACCTCAACCGGCGGCATTGGTTCATTATCATAAAAAATTTCCAATTGTCCGTTGTTTTGGCGAAAAGAAAAAAACGGCTCGCAAAAAATTTTGGCTTCATGCCCGCGAGCCAGAGCGGCTTCAAGCAAATGTTTGGTTTCGTAAGGCGGTTCGACCTCAAGCGATTTTGGCCGGCCGAAACTTAAAATTCCGATTTTCATAATTTATTAAGCCGTAGCTCGGCCTGTCCACCGAAGCAACCTAGCGAAGGTGGGCGAAGGTTAACAGGGAGAGTTTAATTGTTTTTTGAGAAAAAATCAATGGTTTAAATTTAAACCAAATCCCACCCCTTCAACTAACTTAGGGTGGGACTGGTTGGTGTCGGTTTTTTATGAGCCCTTCGAGAGGCCTCAGGGCATTCGACTTTCAATAAACTAATGGCTGAAAAGCCATGAGCGAGGCTCGTCCAACGAGCCGAGTCGAATGGTGGACTCGGCGGGAATCGCCACCCTTCGCCAAAGGCTACGGGGTGGTCTGCCCGAAGCCCAGCGAAGGCGGAAACCCGCGACTCTTGATGTCAAATCTAGAGATGTTGCCACTACCTCCACGAGCCCATAAGCCAACATTTTGATAAAACAAAACAACTCCTTATATGAATTGCGAATTTCCACGAATATACAAATATACGAATTTAAATTCGAATTTGTGTTTCGTGTCATCGCAACTCGGGGGGAGCTGTTATGTTGACACCAAGAGTTAGATTAGTAGAACTGAATGAATCTGTGATTAGATCGTATATCCAATATCCCATCACGCTTGCCTGGGCGGTAACCATTCACAAAGGTCAAGGAAAAACATTTGATCATGTGCTCGTGGATATCGGGTGGGGAGCATTTGCCCACGGGCAGTTGTATGTGGCGTTGAGCCGATGTACGATGTTAAAGGGATTGGTTTTGTTAAAACCGTTTCGGACTAAAGATGTGATTTTGGATCAGGCCGTGGTTGATTTTATGGCCGGACGCGGACAGAGAAAAATTTTGAAACTTTTTTAATCCTCTTTTTATGAAAAAAATAAGCATCATTCTGTTGACGGTTTTCGTTATTGCCGCGGGAATTTTTTTTCTGGAACAGATCAATAAACACGTTAGAGACATCCGTAGATGAATCCGCTGTGACTCAGACAGACATCACGTTGCCCTCCAGATGGCAGACCTATACTGATCAAACTCACGGATTTTCTTTGAGCTATCCCGCAAGTTCCCCGGTTGATATCGCGTCGATTTCCGTTGGTCTTCCGGAAGCGGTGGGTGGAAAAGAACGGAGCTTACAGGTTGACATTCTCACGGAAGGGAATACCGAAGCGGACAGCGACGGATGTATGATTTTGGAAGGTCCTTCCGGAGAGCTACTCCCAGAAAAATTTCAAATCGGATCTCTCTCAGTCTGTCAAACGGTTGAAATTGAGGGAGCCGCCGGTAGCGTCTATAGGACGTATCATGACACTGCTTCCCTTCAGGACAATGTGATGGTTGATATCACCATGACCATCCGATCTGCATCATCCTCCCGACTTTACGCCGGTTGTGAAAATGATGAAGATCAAAACAAACAAACGTGTCTCGATCTCGCGTTTGATGAAGCGCGCGATACGGCTTTATTTGATGAGATCATCCAGACATTGCGAGAGTTTTAAGATCCTTGCTGCGAAAATAATCAACCACCGTACTGAGGTCTGGTGGTTGATGACTAAAAAATCCTTCGGATTTCCGTAGGATTTTTTTGAGCAAATTTTATTTCAAGCGGTTATGACTAAATCAATTCTATTACCTGTCGCACGATAGACGCTACTTCCTTCGGATTTTCTTCCAACCAATCATTGAGGCCTTGGTGGGGTTTAAAGATGGCACTCCATATTTCTCCTGTTTCAGTTAGATTTATTTCGTAAGAGCCAACATAATCACCATTTTCTTTTTGTGTGATGAGGGAGAGACCTAACAAGTTTTTTTCGTCAATCACTTTTTTCAAAACACTAACCCGTTTTATTGTTTTTGGTAATCCTTTATCTTTCGATACTTTTTCTTGGCCCCCCATTTTTTGCAACACCGCTTGATACAGTTTTGCAAGATCTGACAGAGACTCGGTTTGCTCAGATGTTTGACATTCTTGTTTTCCCATAGATATTTTGAATAAGAAAGTAATTTTTAATGAGAGGATAGCTCAAATTTTTCAAATCCACGAAGTTTTACTGTCAACGAAGTTTTACCAGCACAAGACGGCTATCCCGGCCAAGGTCATGATTCCCGCAATGATGATTCCATGATTTTTTTGTTGTTGGAGATGAGGAGAATCATAATGAGAAGCGGCGGGGCGGCAAGTCCGTTAAAGATGGCGGTATAGAACCTCACTAGGATATTTTTATTTCATCACAAAATTGATTTTTTGTCAACCCCTTCGACCGCGCTCAGGGTTGACCCCGAGCCTATCGAGAGGGTCAATCGTCGGCGGTGGATAATTGGTCAACTGTGTCAGATCTCGGAGCATCTGACTTTTTTTGAAAAAGACACAAAAAAAATCAAGCTCCGCGGGGAAGCTTGAGAAGACAGCGGATTCTGTTAACCCTAAATGATGATGGCGTCCACTGTCTTGAAGAATAGTGTCCGCGGATCGCTGGGGAGGTTTCTAAGGTTCCAGATCAGATACTGACATAGCCAAAGCAGAGCCGCGGGTGACAGTTTAACCCCGTTGGAAAGCTCGATTTTTTCTTCGAGCAAAACTGACGGAATCGGTTCCGAGGGGTCTTTTTTCGGCCAGGCATCTTCCAAGTTCCAGGCCTTTCCTCGACCACAATGTCCTTTGTAGCGTCCTCGGATTTGTTTTCTTTTTTTCATCACTTTAATGAAGGAAGCCACGATAGGCAAGGTGGCATATTCGTGAAGAATAGTCAGCGACGCTTCGAAGATTTCAGCCAGCGGGATTGCTGGAATGCCGATTTTACCGCTGCCAATCGACACAAAGATCACTTTTCGAAGTCGACCGTTTGCTGATATTTGCGTTCTGGCGACAAGATGTTTGGGAATAGTGGGGAACGGATTTTCTCCAGGCGACACGGCATCCTCCTGTTGTGAGTTGCTTAGGGACTGGGTTTAATTTAGAACCCTTCCATTAATTACTTGATATATTCACCGCAGTAGTATATATTGGTGGGATATGACAACTACAGATAAATATCAACGCCTGAGTACAATGTTAAACGAAAAGCAGTGGAGACAATATCT
>Ga0265296_1003673_pt1 | contig 13980 bp, 15 predicted proteins | sample MunlanPumphouse1_FD_189073 | JGI IMG/M metagenome (GOLD analysis project Ga0265296, IMG submission 189073) | Groundwater microbial communities from a municipal landfill in Southern Ontario, Canada - Pumphouse #1 | ecosystem: Environmental > Aquatic > Deep subsurface > Groundwater | place... | reverse complement strand
CTTCCGCTCGTCCGCCGGGCAAACGCTGGCCGCCATCAAGACCAACGAAACCCGGCTGGAATATCTGGGCATCTCGCCCAAACGTGTGTTCTGGGTGGGCTATGTGATTGCGGCGGCATTGTGTGGGCTGGGCGGCAGCCTGTTCGCGCTGACGCAAGGCCTGGTCACCCCCGAGATGGGCTACTGGGTGCGCTCGGCCGAAATCGTGTTCATCGCCATTCTGGGCGGTGCCGGACATGCACTGGGTGCGTTTCTGGGCGCCTTCGTGTTCGAGTTCGCCAAACTCTATCTCGCCGCCTACATTCAGGGCGCCTGGCAAATGGCGCTGGGCATCGTGTTGCTGGTGATCATCTTCGCCGCGCCGGCCGGCCTGTTCGGACTGTTCGCGCGCTACCTGCCCGGCGCTCGCACCAACGCCACCAGCCCGATCACCAAAGGAGCGCGACCATGACCGCCCCCCTGCTGCAAACACGAGGACTGAGCCTCGCATTCGGCGGCGTGACCGCGGCCGACAACATCGACTTCGACCTGCATGAGGGCGAGTGCCTGGCGGTAGTGGGCCAGAATGGCGCAGGCAAGACGACCTTCATCAATATCTGCACGGGCTACCTGAAACCGACGTCGGGTACGGTCACCTTCGATGGTCACGACATCACCGGCATGTCCTCGCGTCTGATTACGCGTCGCGGCTTGTGCCGCTCGTTTCAGATTCCGCAGATCTTCACCGAGCACACCGTTCGGGAATGCATGCTCATTGCAGCATCGTCCCGGTCGTCGTCGATGAGTCTGTTGCGACCCATGGAGCACTCGACCTTTGCGGCAGAGGTGGACGACACCCTGGAACTGGTGGGCCTGTCCGCACGCGCGCACGACCGCGCCGACCTCTTGCCCGAAGGGCACCGCAAACTGCTCGATGTGGCCATGGCACTGATGCTCAAACCTCGGCTGCTCATCATGGATGAGCCGACCAGCGGCGTGTCCAGCGAAGAGAAGCACACCATCATGGAAACCTTGATGGCTGCGCTGAACGAGCGGCGCATCACCAGCATCTTCGTCGAGCACGATATCGACATCGTGCGTCGTTACGCCACGCGCCTGGCCGCCTGGATATCAGGGCGTATTGCTGCCGACGGCCCGCCGCAGGAAGTGCTGCGAGACCCCGAAGTCATCCGCAACGTGATCGGAGAACAATGATGCTGACGTTGACCAACATCTCGGTTCAGATCGCCGGTATCTCCGTGCTGCGAGGCATTTCTGCGCAAATCGCCAGTGGCGCCACCGTGGCGCTGGTCGGTCGCAATGGCGCGGGCAAGACGACACTGCTGCGCACCATCATGGGCGTGGCGGGCGCGCATGGCGGCTCGATCGGGATCAACGGTGAGGACATCACCAAATTGGCCGCACACAAGCGTCCAGCGCTGGGCATCGGCTATGCGCCCGAGAATCGGGTGCTGTTCCCCAACTTCACCGTCGAAGAAAACCTGCGCTTCCCGTGCGAGGCACAAGGGCTGGACGCGCGCGCGACCGCACGTCGTCTGGAAGAGGTGATGGACATCGTGCCTGAACTCAAACCCATGCTGCCGCGTTCGGCCGCAGCGCTTTCGGGCGGTCAGGGCAAGATGGCTGCACTGGGACGCGCGCTGATGGTGGGCACCCGGCTGGTCATGCTGGATGAACCCTTCCAGGGTCTGGCACCGGTGCTGGCGCTCCAATATGGAGAATCATTGCGCCGCCTGCATCAGGTTCGTCCGGAACTGGCCATCCTCATCACCGAATCCAATCATGCCCTGCTCAAGGACATCCAGAGTGAAACGCTGATCCTGGAGCGCGGCGCGCTGATTGCCGATTCAGCGCAGGTCCCGGCGCCTGCACTGCAGGCTGCTACCCCACCCGCGTTTGCACCGACCGCACCCTAATCCTTTCTTCTGGAGCCCACATTGCACACCCTCTTCATAGACGGCAAATGGACCGATAGCCAGGATGGTCTTGAACCCCTGGCCGTGATCAACCCGGCGACCGGCGAAGCATTCGACCAGATCACATCAGGCGGGCGCCGCGACATTGATCGCGCCGTCGCCGCAGCGCGCGCCGCGCTGGACGGTCCCTGGGGCCGCATGACCGCAACCGAGCGCGGCCGTGTCATGCAGAAAATGGCGCTGATCATCCTGGAACGTGCCGACGCGCTGACCGCGCTGGAAGCCCGCGACACCGGCAAACCGCTGGCGCAGGCGCGCGCCGACATCGTGTCGACCGCGCGCTATTTCGAGTTCTTCGGATCGGCTGCCGACAAAGTCCACGGCCAGATCATTCCGTATCTCAACGGCTACAACGTCAGCGTCGTACGGGAACCCTATGGGGTGACCGGCCACATCCTGCCCTGGAACTACCCGGCGCAGATGTTCGGTCGCACGCTGGCGCCTGCGCTGGCCATGGGCAACGCGACCGTGCTCAAACCGTCGGAAGACGCGTGCCTGTCGTCTCTGGCGCTGGTGGACATTGCGGCTGAAGCCGGCATGCCGCCGGGTGCCATCAATCTGGTGACCGGTCTGGGCGAGACGGCAGGTGCGGCGTTGACCGCCCACCGCGATGTGAATTACCTGACTTTCACCGGATCGCCCGAAGTCGGCGCCATGGTCCAGCGTGCAGCAGCAGATAACCATGTGAAGTGCGTGCTGGAACTGGGGGGCAAATCGCCTCAGATCATTTTTGACGATGCCGACCTCGATCTGGCCTTGCCCGTCATCGGCCGCGCCATCACACAAAATGCCGGTCAGACCTGCTCGGCAGGCTCACGCCTGATGATCCAGCGCGGCGTCTACGATGCCTTCATCGAACGCGTGGCCGAGCGCTTCTCGGCGCTGCGTGCCGGTACGCCAGAGATGGACCTCGATTGTGGTCCGCTCATCAACGCCACCCAGCTCAAACGCGTGAGTGGCTTCATCGACCGTGCGCGCGCCGCTGGCGTGCCGCTGCTGGCGCAAGGCACCATCGCACCAGGCACACCGCAAGGAGGCTACTTCGTCGCACCTGCCCTGTTCGGGCCGGTCGATCGTCAGCACGAACTGGCCTGCGACGAAGTGTTCGGGCCGGTGCTCTCGGCCATTCCCTTCGATGACGAAGCCGACGCCATCCGCCTGGCGAACGCCACGGAATACGGTCTGGTCGCCGCCATCTGGACGCGCGACGGCAGCCGCCAGGCACGCGTGGCCAAGCGCATGCATTGCGGGCAGGTCTTCATCAATTGTTATGGCGCCGGAGGCGGTGTCGAGCTGCCCTTTGGCGGCGTGAAAAAAAGCGGGCACGGACGCGAAAAAGGCTTCCTCGCCCTGGAAGAAGTCAGCGTTCTGAAAACCATTGTGCAGTTCCACGGAGAATGAAATGAGACTCAAGGATAAAGTAGCCGTCATCACCGGTGCCGCCAGTGGGTTTGGTGCAGAAATTGCCCGATCGTATGCCCGCGAAGGCGCGCGCGTGGTCATCGCCGATCTGAACGAAGCAGGCGCCCACGCCGTGGCCGCTGACATCGGCTCGGTTGCGCTGGCGGTGCGCTGCGATGTCAGCAAGCGTGCCGACATCGACGCCACCATCCAGGCCACCCTGGCAAACTTCGGCACCGTGGACATTGTGGTGAACAACGCAGGCTACACCCATCGCAATCAGCCGCTGCTGGACGTCGACGAGGCGAGCTTCGATCGCTGCTTTGATGTCAATGTGAAATCGATTTATCACATGGTGATGGCAGTCGTTCCGCTTATGCGCAAGCAGAAACACGGCAACATCATCAACGTCGCGTCTACTGCCGGCATCCGCCCGCGCCCTGGGTTGAGCTGGTACAACAGCTCGAAGGGCGCGGCAATCCTGCTGTCCAAATCGCTGGCCGTGGAGCTCGCGCCGGACAATATCCGTGTAAATGCCATTTGTCCCGTGATGGGTGAGACCGGTATGCTGGGCGACTTCATGGGCGTGCCCGACACGCCCGAGAACCGTGCCCGTTTTGTGGCCACCATTCCGCTGGGCCGCCTGAGCATGCCACGCGACATCGCCAACGTCGCCCTGTTCCTGGCGACCGAGGAATCCGATTTCCTGACCGGGCTGGAACTGCCGGTGGACGGTGGCCGCACGGTATAACCACAGAGGAAGACATGAAAGTCAGAGCCGCAGTATTGAATCATTCGCCCGCTGAGGGTCCCTACGCCCAAACACGCCCGTTGACGATCGAAGAAGTCGATCTGGCGCCACCGGGACCGGGCGAAGTACTGGTCAAAATCGAAGCTGCGGGTCTATGTCACTCCGATCTCTCGGTCATCGACGGGGCACGCCCACGCCCTACCCCCATCGTGCTGGGTCACGAGGCGGCCGCCCGCGTGCATGCCCTGGGGCCGGGTGTCGATGACCTGAAGGTCGGTGATCGGGCAGTGCTGGTGTTCGTGCCGTCCTGCGGTCACTGCGCACCATGTGCCACCGGACGCCCTGCCCTGTGCGAACCCGGCGCCGCGGCCAATGGTGAAGGCACACTGCTCTCCAAGGCTCGCCGCCTTTCATTGGGCGGCAAGGACATCAACCATCAGGTCGGCGTGTCGGCCTTTGCGGAATACGCCGTGGTGTCCCGGCGCTCGCTGGTGAAACTCGAATCCGATATGCCGCCCGAAATCGCGGCACTGTTCGGCTGCGCCGTGCTCACTGGCGTGGGTGCTGCCATCAATACCGCCGGCGTCAAGCCAGGCCAAAGCGTGGCGGTCGTCGGCCTGGGCGGCGTGGGCCTGAGTGCATTGATGGGTGCAGCGGCAGCCGGGGCGCTGCCCATCATCGCCGTCGATCTGAATGAAGAAAAACTCACGGCCGCACGCGCGTTGGGCGCCACCCATTGCATCAACGCGGCAGACCCCGATGTCATCGAGAAGGTGCGTGAGATCACTCGCGGCGGCGTCGAACATGCGCTTGAAATGGCGGGTTCAGCCAAGGCGCTGGAGCTGGCCTACCTGATCACCCGACGCGGCGGCACGACCACCACGGCAGGCCTGGCCAACCATCAGCACACGTTTGCGGTCTCGCCCTCGCGTCTGGTTGCCGAAGAGCGCACGCTCAAAGGCAGCTACATCGGCAGTTGCGTGCCCACACGGGATATTCCGCGATTCGTGGCCCTGTATGAGGCGGGAAAATTGCCGGTCGACGCCTTGCTGACCTCGACAGGCAAGCTCGATGACATCAACGAAGGCTTCGACGCGCTGGCCTCCGGCAAGGCCATCCGCCATGTGCTGCTGATGTAGGCCGCTGAAAACGACTAAACTAGCGGGCTGTCGTAATCGGTTGAATTGGTATCCAATATGATTGCCCGCATCGCCCCTGAAGACGCGCTCGCAGCGCCCTATCTCGCCTTTCTCGATGCCTTGCGCGTGAGCGGCTTTACTGGCGATATCGAGACCGACCATGCCGCACGCACGGTCATGTCCACCGATAACTCGATCTACCAGCGCACCCCCCAGGCGGCGATCTACCCCCGGGATACGCAGGACCTGCAGCGCATTGCGCGCCTGATGGCCGAAGCGGCTCACCGGCAAGTGGTTCTGGCACCGCGCGGCGGGGGCACGGGCACCAACGGTCAATCGCTGACCGATGGCATCATCGTAGACGTCTCGCGCCACATGAACCGCATCCTGGATATCGACACCCAAACGCGGCGTGTACGTGTGCAGGCCGGTGTCGTGAAGGACCAACTGAACGCTGCCCTGCGACCCCATGGCCTGTTCTTCGCGCCTGAACTCTCCACCTCGAACCGGGCGACCATCGGTGGCATGATCAGCACCGACGCGAGTGGTCAGGGCAGCTGTACCTATGGAAAGACGCGCAATCATGTGCTGGCGCTCGATACCGTGCTGCTCGGTGGCGAACTGCATCACAGCGAATCGATGGATGAGGCCGCCTTCGACGCACTGGCTGCTCGCCAGGACCGCGTGGGCATCATCTACCGCACCGTCGGGCGCATTGCACGCACGCGCGCCGCGGAAATCGAAGCGAAGTTCCCCAAGCTGAACCGCTGTCTGACCGGCTACGATCTGGCGCACATCGTCGAAGACGGGCAATACAACCTGAACAGCGTGCTGTGCGGCTCTGAAGGGTCGTTGGGATTTCTGGCCGAAGCCACGCTCAACGTGCTGCCCATCCCCAAGCACAGTGTGCTGATCAACATCCGCTACACCAGCTTCATGGATGCGCTGCGTGATGCGCAGGCGCTCATGGGCCACAATCCGCTGTCCATCGAAACCGTCGATTCCCGCGTGCTGATGCTGGCCATGCAGGACATCGTCTGGCATGGCGTGGCCGAGTATTTTCCTGGCGACGCCTCCACTCCCACCCTGGGTATCAACCTGGTGGAGTTCAGCGGCGACGACCCGGACGATGTGCAGGCGCGCGTGGATGCCTTCGTCACCCACCTGCAGGCCGATACTTCGGTTCGCCGCATCGGTCATACGCTCGCCCGGGGCTCGGCTGCCATCTCCAAGATCTATGCCATGCGCAAGCGCGCGGTGGGGCTGCTCGGTAACGTCCAGGGCGAGGCCAGGCCTCAACCGTTCGTGGAAGACACGGCGGTGCCGCCCGAGCACCTTGCCGACTTCATCGCCGAGTTTCGCGCCCTGCTTGACGGTCACGGTTTGCAGTACGGCATGTTCGGCCACGTAGACGCCGGCGTGCTGCACGTGCGCCCGGCGCTGGACATGAAAGATCCCGCGCAGGCCGCATTGATCCGTCCGATCTCCGATGCGGTCGCGGCACTCACCCAACGCTATGGTGGGCTGCTGTGGGGTGAACACGGCAAGGGGGTGCGCTCGGAATACACCCCGGCATTCTTCGGCACCTTGTATGACGCCTTGCAGGACGTCAAGGCTGCCTTCGACCCCCACAACCAGCTCAATCCGGGCAAGATCGCCACGCCGCGCGACAGCGGCACGCCATTGCTGCGCATCGACGCGGTGCCGCTGCGCGGCGATGCCGATCGCACCATTGATGAACGTGTCTGGCAAAGCTACGAGTCGGCGGTGCACTGCAACGGCAACGGCGCCTGCTACAACTATGACCCGGATGACGCCATGTGCCCGTCCTGGAAAGCCACCCGTGATCGCGTGCACTCGCCCAAGGGCCGGGCCTCGCTGGTGCGTGAATGGCTGCGCCTGCAAGGTGATGCAGGCGTCGATGTCCTGAACGATGCGCAACGTGCGCGTCGCCCCGGGCTGCGCGACTGGACACAGCGCGCGCGCAATTCGTGGCGTCGTGCACGTGGCGGCGAAACCGACTTCTCGCATCAGGTCTATGACGCCATGTCGGGTTGCCTGGCCTGTAAATCATGCGCCGGCCAGTGTCCGGTGAAGGTCAACGTGCCGGAGTTCCGCTCACGCTTTCTCGAGCTCTACCACGGCCGCTACCTGCGCCCCATGAAGGACTATCTGATTGGTTCGCTGGAATTCACCATTCCGACGCTCGCGCGCGCGCCAGGCCTGTACAACGGCGTCATGCGCCGGTCGCTGGTACGCAGCCTGCTGGCACGACACGCCGGCATGGTCGACAGCCCTGAAATCGCGACCGAAGATTTCGCCAGTGCGCTGGAGCGCCACAACGTATTGCCGGCAACCCGATACACACTGGCCGCCTTGTCCGAAGCCGAGCGTTCGCGTGTCGTGGTGCTGGTGCAAGATGCGTTCACCCGCTACTTCGAAACGCGTCTGGCGATGGACTGGATCGCGCTGGCCACTCGCCTGGGCTATCGCGTCATGCTCGCGCCCTTCCTACCCAATGGCAAGCCGCTGCAGGTCCAGGGGTTCCTGGGCGCGTTCGAGAAGGCCGCAAGGCGCAACGCCGCTCACCTGTCGGCACTCGCGCAGTATGGCGTGCCGCTGGTCGGGCTCGATCCCGCCATGACGCTGGTCTATCGTCAGGAATACGCGAAGTTGATGGGGGCCGATGCGCCCACGGTCATGCTGCCGCAGGAATGGCTGCTCAAGGCCGCATCGTCAAGTGCGGCTTCAGCTCGGTCAAGTGCTGCGGACGCTGAGTCGACACAATCGGCTGCTCCGATTCCTGAGGCGTCAGCCAACAAGCCTCAGGCAGGTCGCGCGCCGAAAGCCTACCGACTGCTGGCCCACTGCACGGAAAAAACGAACTACCCGTCGGCCGTGACGCAATGGCAAAGCGTGTTCGAGCAGCATGGTCTGACATTGAGCGTGACGGCCAGTGGCTGTTGCGGCATGTCAGGCACCTATGGCCATGAAACCCGCAACGTCGACACCTCGAAAGTGATTTTCAGCCAGTCGTGGGGACCCATCGTGGCCGCAGACACCAACGAGGCCACACTGGTTGCAGACGGATATTCCTGCCGCAGCCAGGTCGATCGACTGGCGGGCAAGCACCTGCCGCATCCGCTGCAGGTGCTGTTGCGCCATCTCGAATCCGGCGCCTGAACGCCGGGTGTGAAACCGCCATCGCGGCCTGGCCGCCGTGGCGGGCCAGACCGCGTCGGGCTAGAGCGACGCGGCCACGATACGGCCGATGTACAGCACCGGTCCGGTGGGCAGACCAGTAGGCGAACCGCCTTCCTGTTCGAGTGTGAACTCGAACAACTGCCCCGGTTGCACCGCACCCACCAGATCGCCATCCAGCCTGACCGTCTGACGGTCGCCCAGCAGCCCCATCGAGCGTGGCTTCTTCTCACCCGGCGCCAGGGTCCAGATCTGAATGGATTTTCCAGGCGGTGTAGGCAGTGCTGCGAGACCCTTGATCTGCACATCGCCATCGCCCAGGACACTGACCACCCATCCCGGTTGCGCCGCCTGTCCAGGTTGCTGCAACACAGCCACGCGCGGCACGGACGGATCAGCCGTACGCCAGTTCGGCACCACGGCAAGCGCGATGGTGGCAGCGGCAAAACCGGCGCTCACCAAACGCCAGGTCGACGCATTGTCCCACCAGCGTTGCCAGACGCTCGGGGACGGCGATGCGACAGGCTGCCGCACGGGCGCGGTGCCCTGATCGAACAGTGTCGATGACAGACGCGCCCACAGGGCGTCAGGCACCGACGCAGGCGTGAGCCTATCGGTCAGTGCCAGGAAATGATCTTCCCACTGCAAGGCCATCGCACCCGCCTGACGGTCCTGCTGCACCCACGCATGCGTTTCATCGTGCTCTTCACCCTGGAGCACACCCAGCACGTACTCGCCCACGCGCACGCGACGATCCATTTCGTTATCGGGAATACTCATGTCTGCAAACACTCCTGCAGGGCGCGCAAGCCCGCGCGTATCCTGCTTTTAATCGTGCCCAGTGGTGTCTCCAGGCGCGAGGCGATCTGACCATGGGACAAGCCCTGGTAGAACGCGAGCAAAATGGGGCCACGCCGCGGATCGTCGAGATGCTCCAGGCACACATCCAGGCGGTGCGCCTGACGGCGGCCATCGGCTGCCACGTCGGGCTCCGGCGATTGGTCGATCTGTGCGTCCATCAGCGCATCGTCAAGCGGCATCTCGCCCTTGACGCGCAGTCGATTCAGCACCCGGTAGCGAAGAATGCTGTAGATCCAGGCGCGGCCCGTCCCAAGTGTCGAGTCGAACCGATCGGCGTTGTTCCATATCTGGATGAACGCATCCTGCACCAGCTCCTCGGCCTCGCCACGACGCCTGAGCATGCGCGCTGCCAGTGCCAGCATGCGCCCTGCTTCGGCCTCGTACAGCATCTTGAACGCCTGCTGGTCGCGTTGCGCGCATGCACGCAACAGCCCCTCATGGTCCACTCCCACACCTGCCATGTATTCTCCTTTTGCGTGTCAAGCGGCGGTAACTTCGCGCCCCAAACATCCCGACCTGTTTGATCGCCACGATAACCCAAGCGCCCCGCGCTGTCCTGCCACGCGCCCGGCGTGTGGCAGGACAGCGCGGGTTCACGCAAGGCGGACATGCCGCTATGCCCGCCATCGTCTGGCGGGTGCGCTGCCGCAAGGCAGCCGCGCGTGCTATTCCAGACCGTGAAACGCAGAATCATCCGGCCCGACGTGTGAGGGGTGACGCCAGGTCACATCACGCATGGAATGACGCACCAGCCCTTCCACGCCCAGCAGGACAGCGAAGATCGCCATGCGCACCGGAATGCCATTGTCGGTCTGTCGGAAAATCGCCAGTCGCGAATCGTGGTTCAGATCCACGCTCAAATCATTGGCGCCAGGGCGACTGTCGCGTGGCAAGGGATGCATCACGATGGTCTCGTTCGAGCAGTACTGGTCGATCATGGCGGTGTTGATCTGGAAATCCGGCGAATAGCCTTCGCTGGCTTCATCCGCAAAACGCTCCTTTTGCACGCGTGTGGCATAAATCACATCGGCACCAGGCAGACCCTCGGCCAGAGACGTTTTCTGCTCGATCACGTTGCCGTTGCGGCTGGCTTTCTCAATGATCGATTGCGGCATCTCCAGTCCCGGAGGCGAGATCAGCGAAAACTTCACGCCACGATACAGCGACAGCAGTTTGATCAGCGAATGCACCGTGCGGCCGTACTTCAGATCGCCGACCAGGGCAATGTGCGCACCGTCGAGCAATTTCCCAAGGCGGGAAAACTCCGTCAGTATCGTATACAGATCGAGCAATGCCTGGCTGGGATGCTCGCCAGGGCCATCGCCGCCGTTCACCACGGGAATGTTGGTGGCAGCGGCGAACTCCGCCACCGAGCCCTGCTCGGGATGGCGAATCACCATGGCATCGACATAACCGCTCATCACACGGCTGGTGTCATAAATCGACTCGCCCTTGGCCATGGATGAAAACGTGAAACCGGTGGTGTCGCATACCGAACCGCCCAACCGACAAAACGCCGACCCGAAACTGACGCGAGTGCGCGTACTCGCCTCGAAGAACAGGTTTCCCAGCACCGCGCCTTCAAGCACCCGCGACACCTTTTGACGACGTGCGATGGGCTGCATCATGTCGGCGATACGGAACAGATCTTCTGCCGATTCGCGCGTGAACTGTTCCACCGACAGCAACTGCGGTCGCCCATTGACCGCAATGCGATCGCGCAACTCACCCGCCTGGCCGCTCTGCGTATACTTCTTGAGCAGCTCATCGTTCTGCACAATTTCAGACACGAAACGCTCGACAACTTCGGGCATGGCGCGAAATTCCTGCGATCCCTCGGGCAGCAGCCAGGTATCCAGCGCGCGGCGTTTGACGCCGATGCGCGACGCAAACACGTCGCGGGTCAAGTTCAACTTGCGCATCGCATCGCGCAAAAAAGCCTGCTGGGAAATGGACATGTCAGCGCCTCCATGTATACGCTTTGCGTATATTATCGCGTTGAAAAACGACTATCAACATCCACAGTGATGTTTTTTGGTCTCATGCCGATAAATGGAGACTCTAGCTTTCCTTCCATCTGCTCAGCTCGCACCTCCGGGTACACCCCTTGCGGACTCACGTAGACTGGGGCGGACATGCCTGGCATGTGCCGGCCCTGCAGATGCAATGTCATGAAAGGGAGTTGCGCCATGACCGAAATCAGGAACCAGCTAGACACCAATCACCGCGGACCCGATGACAAAAGCGGATCGGCCGATTCGGAAGCCGTAAGCGCCAGCGAGGGCAAGCTGTTCCCACCTTCCAGTGAGGTAGAGGTTCCTCGCATGCCGCCCAAGGTGAACGCAAGCGCAGCCACCGATTTGCAAGCTGGGGATGTGGCGGCATCCGACACGCACCCCGCCGCCGCGCCGGGCGATACCAGCCGACCGGCCAAGATCGACACCACCGAATCGAACTGGGCGGACAGTACGCAGCCCGCCCCCGATAAACGCACAGCGCGTTCATCGATTCTCTGAACGAAACAAGGAAACGTGATGACAGAAGCAGAACGTATCGCAACCGAGCAGATGCGCAAGGAAACGGCGCCCATGCATCCAGGGGGCAAAGTGCCCGGTACCGCTCAGCCGGCGACGCCGCATGGCACGCCCGCCGAGCAGACCAAGGAATCAGGTACGCATGTCCTGCCGATGCCCCAGGACTCGGGCGATGTGGCGGGCATGCCCAGGGAGAAGCGTGTGCACAGCCATCCAGGCGATCCAGGCAACCCCGCGCCAGAGGCTCAGGTCGTCACAGGCGCAACGCCAGCGAAACCCTCCGTACCTTGAACGAATGCGCCTAGTACGGGTGATTATTTGCCCGTCGTGGGGCTCCCATGCGCCCCCGTGACGACCTGTCTCAGATCACTGACGCCTCATGAGGCAGGCGTACACACCGGCGTTGCCGTGATGATCGATTGGCGAGCGGCCTCAATCTGGCGCTCATCCCAAGGCGACTGACCCAGAACGGTGACAGTCACCTTGGACTGCCTAGGTGCGATGGGTTCGGATTCGATCAGCATCAGCGATCGGTGGGTTTCGTCGGGACGTGTCAAAGACAACGTGCCCAACGTTCCCTTCCGGTCCACATTGCGCAGCACTTCGTAGCGCACGCCATAGCGGTGCTCGGCGTCAGTCCAGCACACACGCAGGAACTCACTGGCACGACGGTATGCGGCTTCATAGTCGGTGTCTACGGTGAAGCTCGCAGTGGGAAAATCCTTATCGGATTCCTGTACGCCCTTGGACGCACACCCTGCAATGGCCACTGCCAAAACACCAGCTGCCAGAACCATTCCTCGCATTGCGAACTCCAGAATCGACATAATCGGCCATTATGCACCAGGCCCTGGCTGGCTCCGGTCTAACGCGCAGTGACTACGGAGCGACGTGACTGCCGATTGCACGTTGGCCATGGCCCGTCATGCGAGCAAGGCCGTCGTCAGGGGCGGTGATGTAGTTCAGGGATACCAACTGATCGCGAACGGCAGCCGGCAAGCAGCGGGCGGCGACGCGTTGTGTGCCTAACTCCTTCAACCAGCGGAACTGGTCAGGAGTCAATGTCGGCGTGGTGCGAAACATGATTCCTCCTTGATGAGCACTATTCACACTTTACCGATCAATTGTTTCGAAAGTCTTCGTTTGTGGTAACCAAAGGGCGTCAGTCGCTGCGAACTGTAAGAGAAGGAAACCGTCAAAACAAAACGCACTACCAAAAGGTAGTGCGTTTCGTCGTACAGCAGTTTCGTTGTGGGTCGGTGTCAGCCCGCGCGAGTCGCCGCGTAAGCTGACGCCCGATGCATCAACGGTTGGCTGCGCCCTGGATCTTCTCGCCACCACGCTCGATATCGCGCCCGGCACCATCAACAGTATTGCAGCCTGCCGTCAACGCAGACATAGCCAGCAGCACAACCAAAATCGCTTTGTTCTTCATGATTACTCCCTCAGCGCAATGTTCAAAAACGAGCCCTCTCTGAAGCTCGGCACGATCAGGTTACGTCACGCCATGAATTTCGAGCCCGGCGATCTTGTATCGATACGTGTTCAGACATGCCAACACACTGCGCCAGCTTTAAGAATTGTGCCGACGGCTCAGGCGCTTAGGGCGAATGCCGCCGCGCGCAAGACATAATCGGTATCGGCTGTTTCCGCTGGAGACGCGGTGTGTGACGGGAAAACCACATGTGCCGGGCATGTTCCTTGCACCTTAAAGGCGTATCGCTCACCTTCGTAGCGCGAAAAGGAGTCATTATGCACACTGCCCCACTGGTCGCCCACGGCACGTCTGTCCTGGCCTGCATGGTTCATGCACACAGCGTGCATGCCGACCACCGCGAATCGCCCCTGCCCGGCGAACACCCTATTCCGGGCGAACCGTCACCCGGTACCCCTCCAACGCCCAGCGATCCTCCGGTCGTCCCGCCTTCGCCTGTCGCCTGATTTCAACGGCCGCAGATGAAGCCAGTTAAAATCCCGGTTGCGCTTTTTTGCGCGGCCGGGATTTTTTAATGTTACGCATCTCCGAATTAAAACTGCCTTTGGACCACAGCCCCGAAGCGCTGGTGGCGGCAGTCTCATCCAAGCTTGGATTGCCCGCCGCGGCGGCACCCGAATTC
>Ga0265296_1003671_pt1 | contig 13986 bp, 11 predicted proteins | sample MunlanPumphouse1_FD_189073 | JGI IMG/M metagenome (GOLD analysis project Ga0265296, IMG submission 189073) | Groundwater microbial communities from a municipal landfill in Southern Ontario, Canada - Pumphouse #1 | ecosystem: Environmental > Aquatic > Deep subsurface > Groundwater | place... | reverse complement strand
AGGAAAATCGCATGCACTTCCTCTCCATTGCGGCAACTTCGGGAAACATCCTTCAGCGCCCTTCATCTTCCCGGCGCTTCGGCTTGCTCTTTGCCGGTTTATCCTTCCTCCTGCTGGCCCTGGTCCCCCTATTCTCCCCCGCCCCGGTCCAGGCTCAAGAAGCAAACATGGTGGTCCTCCCCGACTTTGTCGCCCAGGTAAAATCGTTGCGGTTTTACCCTACGGATTACGGTTTCCGCTCTTTTTATGAGCGGAAATATAATCAACAGTTTCCCAGCGCCAACACCAGACATATCAACTGGGAACTGCTCTTGGACCATCCTTTCAAGAGAACGGGGCGAGTTAATTTCACCATCAACGCCATCCTCTACGGCCCCAATGGCGCCAAGCTGGGAGAATCCACCAACGAGGCCTGGATTGAATCCGACGTGCCCTCCTCCCAACATACCGAGACCTGGGGGGCCGATAAGCCCGGATTTTGGAAACCCGGCGCTTACCGGGTGGTGGTCCAGATCGGCGGCAAGGAAGTCACTTCCGGCACCTTCCAGGTGGACGGCGGCCCTCCTGCCACCGTCACCCCTCCCCCAGCCGGCTCTCCGCCCGCCGAAGTGGCTGCCTTCGCCAATCTCGGCGCCACGGTAACCGGCATCCGGTTTTACCCCGGGCCCACCAAAGGTGTCCCTTATGGTCAGAGACAATATACGGACAAGTTTGACGCGGATGCCGCCACCTTTATCTTCTGGGAAGTGGCGTTTGACTACCCGGGCACCAGGGCCAATGCCCTGGCCTTTCCCCTCACCGCTACCTGGTACAGCCCGGCCGGCAAGGTCATGACCACGCAAAATGCCACGGCTAACGTGAAACCGGAATGGGATAACTCCCTCCATTCCCATGGGTACGGCTCTGCCAACCCCGGCACCTGGGAACCGGGCTCCTACCAGGTGATCATCAAGGTCGGCGACAAGACCATTACCAGCGGCAACTTTCAAGTTGTTTCATCAAAGAAGGTCCCGGATTTTCTTGCCAATAATAATGCCCGGGTGAAAACGCTCCGCTTCTTTGAAAGCGGTTACGGCCTGCCGCCCATAGGCCAGAGAAATTATACGGAGAAGTTTGTGGCCCCTGAGGCCAGGTACATTAACTGGGAACTGACCCTGGACCTGTCCCAGGGCAAAAGAACCCAAAGGGTTAACTTTCCCCTGCACGCCACCTGGTACGGTCCCGACAACAAGGTCTTGACCACCCAGAACCTCAATTCCTATTTTGAGCCTGACTGGCCCGACTCCTTCCATAGCTCCGGCTACGGCTCGACTGCGCCCGGCACCTTTAAACCCGGAATTTATCGAATTGTCCTAAAGATCGAAGATAAGGAAGTGGCCCAAGGCTCCTTTCAGGTGATGGGAACCACTCCCGCACAAAAGGATTTCCTGGCCAGCATCGATGCCCGGGTGGAGTCGGTGAAATTCTATGAGGGTAAAGACGCTTATATCCCTCTGGATCAAAGGCAATATGCCCAAAGTTTTGCTGCGGCCACTGCCAGGTTCATGTACGTGGATCTCTCCCTGGATATCAACAGCAAACGCACCCAGGAAGTCACCTTCTCCATGGAGACGGTCTGGTACGGCCCTGACGGCAAGATCATGGCCACCACCAACAAGACCGCGCGCATTGCCCCGGATTGGCCGAATTCCGTGCACGCCATGGGCTATGGCCGGGATAACCCCGGCTTATGGAAACCCGGGTCCTACCGCGTGGTCATCAAAGTTGACGGCAAGGAAGTGGGCAGCGGCTCGTTCCAGATATATTAAATCACCACCATAGGGTTCCCGGCCTCAGAAATCTAGCAATCCCGTAAAGGAGATGACGATGCATAAACGCAACTGGTGGTTATCCCTGTCTCTGGCCGGAGCCCTGCTGGCAGGGTGCCTGGTCATGGGGGGGAATCCGGTCCGGGCCGCGGGCACCGCCGAAGCCCTGGAGGAGGAGGTCATTAGCCTGGTGCGCCGGTTAATGCCCTCCGTGGTGACCATCCAATACAAAATAGGCCCCACCGCGCCCAATCCCTTTTTCCAGGAATGGGGGAATAACGTCAGTGGCGGCGGCTCCGGCTTTATCCTGGACAACCGCGGTTTTATCGTCACCAACGCCCATGTTTTGGGGGAAGCCCCGGAAACCATGCCCTTCAAGTTAGCCCTGACCGGCTTGGGCGCGAACGAATTTCAGGAAAAAATCACCGTTATTTTGTCTGACGGCCGGGAGTTGCAGGCCCGCAAGCTGGGCAGTTCCCCCCTGTCCGATGTGGCCCTGTTGAAAGTGGAGGGCGGGGATTTGCAGTCCGTGCAATTGGGGGATTCCGATCTCCTCCGGGTGGGGCAGTGGGCCATCGCCATCGGCAGTCCCATCGGCTTGCGGCAGACGGTGACGGTGGGGGTCATCAGCGCGCTCAGCCGCATGGGCGTCGGCGCCAAAACCACCGAGGACTATATCCAGACCTCCGCGACCATCAACCCGGGTAACAGCGGCGGCCCCTTGATCGACATTCACGGCCGGGTGATCGGCATCAATTCCCGGACCATTGAGAAAAGCGCTTCCGGGAGGATAATCCAGGGCATCCATATGGCCATCCCCATCAACCGGGCCAAGCAAATCATCGCCCCCTGGATGAAGGCGAAGAAGTAGAGACGCCTGGGGCCGGAGGCAAGATCTCCGGCCCCCGGGTCTGACTACCAGAGAATAGAGATCGAGGAGATGGGGCTGGCCATGGCAGGGTTAAGAAAAATCTCCTTTCTCTTGATGCTCCTGCTGCTCTGCCTGGGCGCCGGAACCGGCCAGGTCCTGGGTAAGGTCAGCCAGCCGCCGCCGCCCGGGTGCAAACCCCAAGAACTGGAAGAATGGGTCCAGGGCAAGATAGCCGCGGGCCAGGTGGCTGACTTCGGCCCCGGCGATGAACGCGGCCGGATCATCACCGCCGCTTTCCTGCAAGCCCTGTTAACCGACAGTTGCCCGGGCCTAAAAATTGTCCCCTTCCAGGGCGTTCGCCTGAAAAACGCCATTATCCAGGGCGAACTGGACCTCCAGGCCGCCACCATCCGTCACCGGGTCCTCCTGGAAGACTGCCGCTTTCAAGACCAGGTCAATTTCTACGCCACCCATTTCCAGAAAAGCCTGGAGCTGAACAATTCCATCTTCCTGGCAGACACTGATTGTCACTTCGTGAAGGTGGACCAGCACCTCTGGATGGAGAACGCGGTCTTCCAAAAAAAAGCGGTTTTTGCCAAAGTGGATATCGGTGTGAACCTCGTGGCCAATGATGCCAGGTTCTGCGCCAAAGCCGATTTTAACGGCCTGAAGGTGGGAGAGGGGGCCTACTTCGCGGGCGTCCGCTTTTTAGATGACGCCATCTTTATCAATGCCCGTTTCACCGCGGATTTCTATGCGCCGGAAACTATCTTTAATGGCACGGCCGAGTTCGATAGAGTTCAATGTGCCAACGCCATCTTTGAAGAAGCCAGGTTTTTTGAAGCGGCAAGATTTACGGGCGCCAAAATCACCAGCCAATTTCGCGGGTCCGGGGCCTTTTTCAATGACGCGGCCAATTTCAATGGCTTTAAATGCGAGTCCGCTTTTTTCGGCAAAAAGGCAACGCCACCCGTGCCTGCGGCCCCGGACCTGGACCTGCTGACAGCCGCCTGCTTCGCCCCCCGGGAGCCCGCTTGCTTCCTGGGACCGGTAAATTTCGGGCATGCCCGGATGGAGGTGAATTTTGAAGCTCCGGAGGTGCAATTTCTCAACGAAAAAATCGCGGTTTTTGGTTTCTTGAAGGTGGCCCATCTGGCTATCTTCGAAGGCGCAGTCTTTCAAGGCCCCGTGAATTTCAAAAATGCCGCCATCGGTAACCTGGCCCTCGGTGGCGTCAAGTTGGTGGAGAAGGAAAAGGTCAGGCAAATTTGGTTGGCCGGCTTGACCTATAACGCCATTACTGCCCAGGAGATTCTCCGCCAACCGCAGATCCTTACCGAGGAAGAGCGGCAGCAGCGCCTCCATCAAGATCATCAGCTTCTTTTAGGTGAGCTGCTGGGCAAGAGTCCCTTCAATATCCAGAATTATACCCAGATGGAGGCCTTCGCCAAGCGCACGGGCCAGGATGATTGGGCCGATGAGATTTTTATCACCGGCAAAAACCGGGAGTATGGCGGGATGAAATGGGATCTCGTCCAGCGCTTCAAAAAAGTATCAGCCGAGTGCTGGCAAGCCGGGCAAGGCCGGGGGCTGGTCCCCCGATTTCTTACCTGGTTGAGCCACTTAATCAAGGCGTACTTTTCCTGGTTATCCCAGACGCTAACCTGGCTCTTTTGGGGCATGCTCACCGGTTACGGACGCTCTCCCTTCCGGGTTATCTACCTGAGCACGGTGTTTGTGTGCCTTGGCGCCTGGTTGTTCGATCCCAGGTATCTGGACCCCCACATTCTGGAAAAATGGAAATGGTATTCCCGAAGCAAGCTGCGGAAATTCTTAAGAGGATTGATTGTCAGATTGTCGTTAAGCCTGGATGTCTTTATCCCCACCCATCATCCCATGCTGGTGGAACATCTGGACCGCACCGAGATTCCCCGCCTGATCCTCTTTTATTATTCTGTCCATAAGCTGGCGGGGATGATCTTGATCCCCCTGGGCGCCGCGGCCTTCCTCACCCACCTTAAATTAGGCGGCTAGCAACTCCTTAATCTTGGCTTTCAAGGGCCCTAAGTCTGAATCCTTTACCATGAAGGCATCCGCTCTGAGAACCTCCGGGGTCCCCTGGCACGCGGCATAGGCCGTATGGATGATGACCGGCAACCCCGGCAGGGAAGTCTTGATGTGTTGCAGGAGTTCCAGGCCGTTCAGGCCGTCATGCTTGATGTCGGTAATGACCAGATCCAGTTCCGGCCCTCGGTCATGGAGGATTTGCAGCGCCTCGTCCCCGGTGGCCGCCAGGTAGAGCCGGTACCCTTCCTCCCCCAGTTCTTCTTGGAGTAAGGCCAGCAAGTCATTATCGACGATCAAGATAGTTTTTGCCCCCCTGGTCATGGCCCTCCATCCTTATCCCTGGTAACCATAGACCCCGCGCCGAGTCTCCCCCGGCAGTTTACCCCCCTAGACCCATTGGTCATCAAAAGTATATTTTCCCCCTAGGGGCGAACTCAAGGGCGCCCCTGCATTTAATTCGGCATTATTGTTCATTAAGCTCCATATCGCCTTTGGGGATCGGCGCGATACGAAAAAGGCCATTAGAATGACGATGGAAGATCGGAAACTCAAAAATCTTTCGAGTTCCAATCTTCCATCATGCATGAGGTCAAAATAGAACCGGCGTTATAGGTTAATAATTACATATTTTGCACTGGGCATAGGGACCACAACATTCATCTTTAAACACTTTGCTGGAGCTTAACTTTGCAGAGCCGAGAAGCAGATTCACAGGAACTATTTTCCCGACTTTCGACACCACTACCTCTGATGTCGGTACTTTGTTTTCCAGCTTAGCTGCCACAGTTACTCCCGATAACATTATAGCTGCTGTTACGGATGTGACTGCAGCAATTACTGCTTTTTTCTTTTTCATTATCTTCACCTCCTTTTAGCTTTTGATTTCATCTTTTAACTTATTTTTTAAAAAAAATGCCTTTAAGGTTTGAGCAATAAACTCCTTATTTTGATGGCAATAAGACTTAAAAATTGAACCCTTATGCATTCTGGCGTGACAGGGGCATCCGCCGCCGCAATAAAGTGCTGCAGAACATCTGAGGCATTCGGGCACATTAAGGAGATGGCGCCTGGAATACTTTTCTTTCAAGGCAAAGAATTTTACCTTTCCACGAGAAAAAGTGCCAATACGCCTATCCTTGTGTCCGGCTTCTTCATAACAATGGTAAATATCGCCCAAAGGATCCACAACGTAGAAGATGTCGGTGCCCAACCCGCAAAACCTAACTTTAGGAAGCGTTCTTTCTTCCTGCATTTGCAGATAGTTATCTATAAAATCCAGACTGGACGGGGGCCGATTTGTCTTAGCAGCAACTGCTTGAAAGGCGCTGCGGAATATATCAAGATCTGCGGGGGAATTGTCTTCACTGGTAAAAGTACTGATTGGTGCAAAATAAACACCGACCAGCGGGTGGCCTAATATTTCTTCCTTTTCGAGATAATCCACAAGCTTCCGGGAGGATTCCAATCTTCCGGGATGGATATGCATACGGATTACCGTATGTGCCCGCAATTGCATCAGTTGACGAATAGCACCGATCATGGCCCCAAAGGTAGGTTTTCCGGACGGGGGGATGCGATTCCTATCATGCAGCAACTCATCTCCATCCAAAGTAACCTGGACACTTTGAATCTTCCCTTTTTCCGGGCCTATCAAATCCACCATATCCGATAAAGTAGTCGCATTGGTCGCCACGGAAACTTTGATAGAAGGATGTTTTTTAGTGTAGGCAAGAATTCTTGTAATAGCCTCTCTATTGCCGGGAAGCAAAGGCTCCCCGCCAAACAAAGTAAACGTAAAATCCTTCGGAACTTTCGGAAACAGTTGCGGTAAATAATCGGAAAAAAGACTGTCTACAAATTCCGGACTCATGGGCGGGACCTTAGAGTCATGGCCCAAGGATTTCTGATAGCAATAGCTACATGAGAGATTGCAATTATAGGTCATGATAAAACTAAGATTTCCGGTTTTCCGTTTTTTGTCTATCTTGATGCTTTTCTCCAAAATGATACCAACCAGTTTCTTGAACTCCTCAAGTTCGCGATTATGTGTCAAAGCTGTAAGATGCCCGCGTTTCACTAGGTGCTCTTTTTCTTCCGCAGAAAGAAAAGACAGATCATCTCCTTCGGACAGCAGGCTTGCATATTCTGTGGGAACAAGATCGATACACTGCGTCGATCCGCTATAAAGCAGTGATGTTCCATCACCGATATCGACATGGTTCAGGTAATCGCTGGCTCGTAGATGCTTCATCGGTTATTTTCTTCCCAGCCGGAATAATGCGTCAAGTTGGACACTATGCATCTAAACTGCATTTTGGGGTCGAATTCCGCCCTGAAAAGCTTCCGGCGTAACCCCAGGGCGAAAAATTTTACCATTTCCTAATCGAGCGCGCAAATAATATATCTAATACCTTTTTGACTGCAACCAGGTATCAAAACCTCACCCGCTTATAAAAAATCTTCTTCACCAATTCCGCCAGGGCGATGTAGAGCGCCAGAATGCCCCCCAGCATCAGCAGGAACATGGGCGGCAGCGGCGTGAAATTAAACAACCGGGCCATAGGGGTATAGGGGAAGATCAGGGTGGCCGCGGCCACCAGGATGGTCGCGGCTAGGAGATACTTGCCCGGCCTGCTCTTGAAGAAAGGCCGGCGGCTGCGGATGACCAGCACGATCATGGACGCGGAAATCACCGATTCCTGGAACCAGCCCGTCCGGAACTGCTCCGTGGTGGCCTGGAGGACAAACAGCAATACGCCGAAGGTGAGGTAATCGAAGACGGAACTGACAATGCCGAAGGTGATCATGAACTTGCGGATAAAGGCGATATCCCAGCGCCGGGGTTTTTGCAGCAGTTCCTGATCCACGGAATCGGTGGCGATGGTCATCTCCGGGAAATCCGTGAACAGATTGGTGAGGAGAATCTGTTTGGGGAGCAAGGGCAGGAAAGACAGGAACAGGGAAGCCCCGGCCATGCTGAACATGTTGCCGAAATTAGCGCTGGTGGCCATGAAGACATATTTGAGGGTGTTGGCAAAGGTCATTCTCCCCTCCCCCACCCCCTGCACCAAGACCCCCAAATCCTTTTCCAGGAGCACGATATCCGCGGCCTCCTTGGCCACATCCACCGCGCTGTCCACGGAAATGGAGACGTCCGCGGCATGGAGCGCGGGTGCGTCATTGATGCCGTCCCCCATGAACCCCACCACATTCCCGGCCTGGCGCAGCGCCCGGATGATGTGCTCTTTCTGGTTGGGCTCCACTTCCGCGAAGATCTGGATGCCGCTCACCTGCCGCAGCAGGGCGTCTTCACTCATCTGCCGCAACTCCGGCCCGGTGAGCAGACGGGGGTTGGCCATACCCACCTGTTGCCCCAGGCTCCTGGCCACCAGGGAGTTGTCCCCGGTGATGATCTTCAGGGCCACCCCCAGCGCCTTCATTTTCTTGATGGTCTCGCCCACGCCTGGTTTGGGGGGATCAAAGACCACCAGGAACCCCAGGAAGGTCATGCCGGTTTCGTCGTCCTTGCTGATGGGTCCGGCCCCGGGCCTGGCCCGGTAGGCCACTCCCAGGGTGCGCAGGCCCTGGCCGCTCAAGGAGGCAAATTTTTTCTCAATGGTCTCTCGGACCGCGGCCAGCTCCACGATCTCCCCTTGCCGGGTCTCGGCCTTGGTGCACGCTTCCAGGACGTTGCGCAGCGCCCCCTTGGTGATCATCAAATGGTCGTCCCCCTTAGCCACCAAAATGCTCAGGCGTTTCCTGATGAAATCATAGGGGACCTCGTCCAGCTTCCGGTATTGGGACACATCCTGGCAGCAATAATTACGCAGGGCCTGATCAATGGGGTTGGCAAAGCCGGTCTCAAAAAAGGAGTTCAAGTAGGCATATAAAAGGGCTTTCTCACTCTTTTCCCCGTCCAGGCAGAGGGCCGAGTGGATCTGCACCACCCCCGCGGTGAGGGTCCCGGTCTTGTCCGCGCAGAGCACGTTCATGGAGCCGAAGTTCTCAATGGCCGCCAGCCGCTTGACGATCACCTTTTCCCGGGCCATGCGTTTGGCCCCCAGGGCCAGGTTGATACTGATGATCGCGGGCAGCAACTGGGGGGTGAGGCCCACGGCCAGGGCCAGGGAAAAGAGAAATGAATCCAGCACCGGGCGGGCCAGGTAAACATTGATGGCAAAGATGGCGATCACCAGGAGCAGGGTCACTTCCATGAGCAGGTAACCGAACCTTCTCACCCCCCGCTCAAATTCCGTCTCCGGCGGCTTGATCCTCAGGGTCTCCGAGATCTGGCCGAATTCTGTAGCCCTGCCCGTTAACACCACCAACACGCCGGCGCTGCCGCTGACCACGTGGGTGCCCATGAACAGGGTGTTGGTCCGCTGGTTCAACGGTGTTTCCCCGGGCAGCACCCCGGCCGACTTCTCCACCGGGAAGGTCTCCCCGGTCAGGGACGCTTCGTCCACAAAAAGGTCCTTGGATTCCAGGAGAAGGCAATCACCGGGGATCATATCCCCGGCCTTAAGGAGCAGAAGATCGCCAGGCACAATTTCTTCCACCGGAATTTCCCGGGGCTCCCCCTGGCGGCGCACCAAGGCCTTGATCTCCACCATGGCCAACAATTTTTCCACGGCCCGGGCCGCGCCCCGCTCCTGCCAGAAGCCCAGCAACCCGCTCACCAGCACAATGGCCAGGATAATGATGGCGTCCGTATGGTCGGCCAGAAAAATGGACAGGCCCGCGGCAAAAAAGAGGATCAGGATGATGGGGCTCTTGAATTGGGACAAAAACAGGGTCAGCGCGTCGCTGCGCCTCTTGGGCCTCAGGAGATTGGCCCCCACCGCGGCCAGCCGGGTCCGGGCCTCGCCCTCGCTCAGGCCCTGGGGGGTGGTCCCCAGTTGCTCCAGCAACCGGGACGGGTCCAGGCTCCAAAATGCCGTAAGAGTTTGCTGGTCCATAGGCTGTCTAAGTAGATAAGAAAATCTCAAGAAATGAAGATAGCTCTGAGTCCAGTGAACACCCTACAAGGTTATGGACGTTATAACTCCCCTCCCCTGGTGGGAGGGGCTGGGGGAGGGGGATAATTTGGGGCATTGCCCGAAATTTCACCCACACCCCGGCCCCTTATCAGGGGGGAGGTAGAAAAGCCCTTGGAACTTAGGTAAGATAATCTGAGAACCCCGGTCATTTCTTGATCATTGCGCCCACTATGACCCCGCCCACCGCGCCTTCCACCAGTCTGCCGCCAAACCACGCCAAGGCCATTTGATAGGGGATGGGCATGACCGCGTAGCTCCCGTAACCCATGGACACCCCGGTGGCCAGCCCGAAGAGCAGGCCGTAATAGAGGCCCCGGCCGATATTCTTCTCCCTCACCAGCCGGGCGTAAATCAGCACGAAGGCCAGAGCGCTGATGAATACGGCCACCCGCATGACCCCCATCTTCATCTCCGCCATGGGCCTCCAGAGGTGGGCCGTGGCTTCATAAGCGGCCCTGAGCATCAGCCCGTGCAGCAAAAAGTCCAGCGCGGACCAGGCCACAAACACGGCGACAACGGCCAGCATCATCTTTTTCGCCATCATTCACCCTCCATTCCCCCGGGAAATTAGACAGGATGATAGCACAATTTTTTCGGGAAATTTATCTAGAAGGAGGCGCCTTGCCGCCTCATTAATCATGATTATGATTAATAATTGTCGGCTACGCAGATTCGCCGCGTTTCCCCCTGCGGCTAAAATGGAGAAAACGATGTCCAGACCTGAAGAGATGTGGCAATGTCAGATGAGCAACTGCGGCTATATTTACGACCCGGCCCGAGGGGATAAAAAGGGCAAGATTCCCCCGGGCACCAAATTTGAAGATCTGCCGGAAGACTGGCGCTGTCCCTGCTGCGGCTCGAGTAAAGAGATGTTCCGGCCCCTGGCCGGTCCGGGGTCCGCGGCCGCCATCCCGGACAAATGCGCCACGGACTGAACGCCGGCGATCTTCCCTGGTGTTATGTCCCAGTGTTACCTTACATAAATTAAGGTCCAAATTCCCTCCCCCTTGAGGGGGGAGGGTTAGGGTGTGGGTGGCGTCTTTTGGTCTGATTACAGCTACTTGTCCAAGCCGCCCCCCTCCCCCCAACCCAAAAAGTGTTACCTATGTCCCCGAACGTTTGTTACCCATCTCCCCGGTCCAAACACCCACCGTGGGGAGGGGGAGTTTTAAGGGGCGATATTTTGTAACTTATTCCTGGGACGCAAATACTAGGTAGTAATCACTTTATGCAATATTTCACTTAGTTGGGAAATTTTATAAGGTTTGGCGATGACCCCGCTGAAGCCGTGTTCTTGGTATTGAGCCATAATGGGATCTTCGAAATAACCGCTGGAGACAATGGCCTTGACCCCGGGGTCGATCTTCAGAATGCTCTCCAGGACTGCTTTGCCGCCCATCCCTCCAGGAACGGTCAGGTCCAGGATCAGGGCCGCGAATTTCTCTCCGGCCGCGCGCCTTCTGGTGAAAATTTCCAGGGCTTCCTCACCATCACTAGCAAAATCGACCTCATATCCCAGGTTGGCCAGCATTTTCTCCAAAACCGTGCGCACCGCCACTTCATCATCCATGACTAAAATTCTGCCTTCCCCGGGGATTACCTGCAGAGCCTCTCTCGACTTCCGGCTGGGCTTCCGGTGGCTGGCGGGCAGGTAGATGTGAAAGGTGGTGCCCGCGCCCAACTCCGATGCCACCGTGATCAGACCATCATGCTTCTTGATGATGGAGTAGGCGCTGGTGAGCCCCAAACCGCTGCCCACTCTTTTGGTGGTAAAATAGGGGTCAAAGATCTTGGGCAGATGTTCTTTGCTAATACCGCCGCCCTCATCGGCTATGGACAATTTGATATACCGTCCCCCCGGCAGGGGTAAGGCTGCGGTTGCCCCGAGTTCCACATTCTCCGCGCTGATCCTGACAATCCCCCCTGCCGGCATCGCCTGATCGGCATTAATGACCAGGTTGTTGATGACCTGGCTGATCTGCCCCTCATCCACCCGCACCGCCCACAGATCCTTGGGCAACAGAAACTCCGCCTGGACATCCGCGCCTCTCAGGGCAAAAACCGTGCATTCCCGGATGAGTTCGGAGATTGACACCGTCCTTTTGACCGGCTGCCCGCCTTTCGCAAAGGTCAGCAACTGCTGGGTCAGGTCCCGGGCCCGGAAGCAGGCCTTTTCCATCTCCTCAAACCCCTGGTGAATATCGTCCAGGGATGGCGAGCCCTTCATCAGGGAAATATTGCCAATGATGGCCGTCAGAATATTATTGAAATCATGGGCTATGCCCCCGGCCAGGATTCCCAAGGATTCCAATTTTTGGGCCTGCAACAGTTCCTCTTCGATTCTTTGACGCGCGGCCATTTCCCGGCGCAGCCTTTCATTAACCGCGGTCAATTCGGCAGTGCGCTCCTTAACCAGTTCTTCCAGATGATCCCGGTAGCCTTTCAGTTCCGTCTGTGCGGCTTTACGTTCTTCTATTTCCCGGTGCAACCGGCTATTGGCCGACGTCAGTTCCACCGTGCGGTTTTCCAACTCATCGCAGGCCTGCTGTAGAGCTTGCCGGGACTGCCGCCGTTCCGTAAAGTCGGTAAGGGAAAAAACGAAACCTTTGGATAAGTCCTGGGGGTCCCGGACTCGCCCGGTTACCAGGCAGGGAACCCGGCGCCCGTCCTTGTGGAGAAAATCATACTCAAAGGTTTTAATGTCATTATTATTAAAATCCCGGTAAATAAACTCTCCCATCCTTTCATATTCACGGGCGGATGGGTATAAAATCTCCACTGATTGTCCTATTGCCTCTTCCTGCTTCCAACCCAAGATATCGGAAAGGGGAGTGTTGCACCAAATTATTCTACGATTCTTAACCAAACCTATCCCATGGGCAGTACAGCTTAGGATCGCTACCAGCAAGTCCTGATATTGTTTCAGATTTTTAAGAACAACAGCCAACTCTGCCGCTTGATCTTTGGCCTCTTCCAGGTTGAAGATATATTCTTGGAGAAGACGTCTTTGTTGCTCGTCGTTACTTATCCGTAAATCTTCCATAAAGATCCCGTATTCTTTATCTATTGATACCTGAAACTTCCGGAACGGCTTTTTCCAGGAGCCCCCCTAAAGAATCAGTTTTGCTCATAAGACTGTATTTCCCGCAATATGTCCGGGAAGCCCAGGGGCTTGCACAGGTACTTATCCGCGCCTGCTGCCAACCCTTCCGCAATTTCTTTGGATTGGGCCTTGGCGGAGAGAATCAGGACGGGAATGCCCTTGGTCCTCTCATCCGCCTTCAATCTTCTTAAGACTTCCAGGCCGCCCAGTTTCGGCAGTTTGATATCCAACAGGATGATGTGCGGGAGTTGGGCGAAGGCCTGTGCCACCGCGGCCTCGCCATCCGCAGCAGTAAACACGGTGTAGCCCAGCTTGGCAAGCTTCTTTTCCAAATAAGTGTAAATCGCCTGCTCATCGTCAACCACCAGAATCTTCTTAATCTCCATGCCTTCCCTTTGTCCCAGTATTCTTCAGCCCCCGGCCCGGGTTTCAGGAAAGAGGCGGCAATGTTAAGTCTCTAAAAGCTTCCGGACCCCTCCGGCGATAAAATCCTGGCGCCCCCCATTATTCAGGGGCCGATTGCCGGACAGGCAGATGGATAGTAAAAACCGTTCCCAGGCGTTCTCCTCCCAAAGGCATATCAGGAAATCGTTCCCTGGATAGGGGGCTGTCACACTCTAGATAACCCCCATGCTCCTCGATTATGCCCTTGCTGATGGTCAATCCCAAGCCGCAGCCCCCCACCCTTTGGGACATGATGCTGTCTGCCTGGAAGAACTTCTTAAAGACTTCTTCCTGGGCCCATGACGGGATGCCATACCCGTTATCGGCCACTGCCAAGACGACTTCATTGCCCCGGACTGCCGCGCTGATCACGATCTTACCGCCATCCGGGGTGTATTTGATGGAATTGCTCAAAAGATTAATCATCACCTGGATAATCCGGTCTTTATCCGCGTCAATATCCGGCAGACCCTGGGGCGTCTCAAAAATCACTTCATGGCGGTGGGCCCGGGCCAGATCGGCCACCCCTGCCAGGGCCTGCTGGATGATGGCCCCCACCTGGTTCTTGGTAAAATTCATCTCCAATTTCCGGGACTCTATCCGGGAGAGGTCCAGCAGGTCCTCCACCAGCCGCACCAGCCGTTCGATCCCGTT
>Ga0265296_1003670_pt1 | contig 13989 bp, 13 predicted proteins | sample MunlanPumphouse1_FD_189073 | JGI IMG/M metagenome (GOLD analysis project Ga0265296, IMG submission 189073) | Groundwater microbial communities from a municipal landfill in Southern Ontario, Canada - Pumphouse #1 | ecosystem: Environmental > Aquatic > Deep subsurface > Groundwater | place... | reverse complement strand
AGAGACTACTTTCTGAAAATTACAAAGTTATTTGTATCGATAGTCTTATAACAGGAGAAAAAAGTAATTTAAAAGATATTCTGGATAATCAAAACTTTACATTTTTAAACGAGGACATTACTAAATCATTAAGTAAAGAATTAACAATTGATTATATATTCCATCTGGCAAGTCCTGCTTCCCCAAATAAAAAAAGTCCGCGGAGTTTTATAAACTTTCCTCTTGAAACCCTTATGGCTAATTCGCAAGGAACGCACGAACTTTTGGAATTAGCAAAAAAAACATCATCCAAATTTCTTTATGCTTCATCATCCGAAGTGTACGGTGATCCTGAGGTTTCTCCTCAAAAAGAAAGCTATTTTGGAAACGTAAACCCTAACGGAGTTAGGTCTGTATACGATGAGGGAAAAAGATTTGGCGAGGCAATAACAATGGCATATTTAAGAAAATTTGATATTGATATAAAAATTATTAGAATTTTCAACACCTATGGCCCCAACATGCAAAAAGATGATGGAAGGGTAATCTCAAACTTTATAAATCAAGCAATATCAAATTCTCCAATTACTGTTTATGGTGATGGAAACCAAACCCGCAGTTTTTGTTATATAGACGATATGATTGAAGGATTAATGCTTGCTATGTTTTCCGATAAAACAAAAGGTGAGGTAATTAATCTTGGTAATCCCGACGAGCGAAAAATTTCAGTACTTGCTACAATAATAAAAGATATAATAAATTCGCAATCGGACGTTGTTTTTGAAGATTTACCGGAAGATGACCCGAAAGTTAGAAAACCGGATATCTCTAAAGCAGAAAAATTATTAGGCTGGAGTCCTAAAGTAGACATTGAACAAGGAGTTAGAAAAACGGTAGAATATTTTAAGAGTATTAATATATGAAAGTAGTTATTATTATCCCAACATACAATGAAAAAGGAAATGTTGAGCGTTTAATCACCATCCTAGAAGAAGAAATATTTCCCTCAATTAAAAACCATGACATGAATATTTTAGTTGCAGACGACAATTCTCCCGATGGAACCGCAGGCGAAGTTAGAAAATTAATGAATAAGTGGAAAAATTTAGATATTAATGTGGGAGAAAAACATGGCTTGGGTGCGGCGTATGTAAGAGCAATGACATATGCCATAGATAAAATGAATGCCGATGTAATGTTTGAAATGGATGCCGATTTGTCTCACGATCCCAAAAAAGTCCCTGTTTTTTTACAGAAAATAGATGAAGGATACGATTTTGTTATAGGTACAAGGTATAGTCAGGGAGGTTCTATACCGCCAAATTGGGGATTAAGCCGCAAAATGTTTTCGGTATTCGGAAATTTATTGGTTCGCTTTATACTGCTTAAATTCTCAATCCATGATTGGACGGGTGGGTTTAGGGCAATAAAAAAAGAGGTATTTTTAAAAGAAAAAAATGAGCTTAATGCGTTTAGAGGTTATACTTTTCAAGTGTCGTTTTTAAATAAAGTTGTAAGAGATGGATATAAAGTTGCCGAAGTTCCAATTGATTTTACGGATAGGACTTTGGGCAGGTCAAAAATTGTTCCGAAGGAATACATAATCGATTTATTAAAATACATTATTACAGCAAGTATAAAAGAAAAAATATCTGGTTCTTTCGGGAAATTTTTAGTCGTAGGAGGAGTAGGATTTGTCTTGCAGGCAAGTATATTGAGAATATTGGTAGAAGGTTTTTATTTTGTTCCTGCGGTTGCCAGTTTAATAGGAGCAGTTGTTGCAATATTTTCTAACTATAATTTTAATAATCTCTGGACTTTTAAAAATGAAAGAGCAAAAAATATTCTTCAGTATTTTGGCAAAATGTTAAAGTTTTATGCGACATCAGCAGTTGGAGTAACAATTATTCAAACAGGAATAATATTTTTAGGAGACACATTCTTGGGCAGAAAACATTATTTTATATATTTCCTTGTAGGAACGGCAGTTCTTCTTGTCTATAATTTTAGTATGTATAGATTTGTGATTTGGCGAAGAAAACCCCATAAATGATGGAAAGTCAAAAGTCAAAAGTCAAAAGTCAAAAGTTCGTAAGTTTAGTTATTTTGTCTGGGGTGCTCTTGTTAGCTGCTTTTTTAAGGCTGTATAGAATTGCGGATTACATGACTTTTTTAGGTGACGAAGGAAGAGATGTTCTGGTTGTTTATAATATTCTGCATGGTAAATTAACGCTTCTTGGACCAACATCATCCGTCGGCGGATTTTTCTTAGGGCCCATCTATTATTATTTTATGGCGCCATTTTTGTGGCTGTTTAATTATAATCCGGTAGGTCCTGCAGTAATGGTTGCTCTTTTTGGAGTAGCTACGGTTTGGTTAATTTATAAATTTTGCAGCGACCTTTTTAATAAAAGAGTTGGTTTAATAGCAGCGTTATTATATGCAATTTCACCTTTAGTTATTGCATATTCACGTTCTTCATGGAATCCTAATCCTCTTCCGTTTTTTTCTCTCCTTTCGCTTTTTACTTTGTATAAAGGAATTGTTAAAAAAAGTTATAAATTAATATTTGCCTCAGGTATATTACTTGGAATTTCCATGCAGTTACATTATTTAGCAATGTTTTTGGCATTTATTATATTTTTGTATATTTTATTTACCGAAATTTTTGAAGGAAGGTTTAATCTTAAAAAACTCTTATTAAGTTTAATAAAAAAATATTCTTTAGTTCTATCAGGATTTGTAATCGGATGGTTACCCTTTTTAGCATTTGAATTAAGACATGGATTTTTAAATATAAAAAAAATATTTGATTTTGTCTTTAGTGGAGGAAATGCAGGTGAAAATACAAATTTTTTTGTAAATCTTTATGATGTATTTTTTAGACTTTTTGGAAGACTTATCGTAGCTTTTCCTCCTTCGGAGCAGTTTTTTAAATATGACCGTTTAATCTTAAATTTGTGGATTGGTCTTGTTTTAAGCCTGGCAATTCTATCAAGTGTTTATCTCTTATTTAACTTTTATAAAAGTTTTAAGCAAAGAAATGAAAGTTTTAATAAATATCTTCTTATTGTCCTTTGGTTTTTTGTAGGCATCATCCTTTTTGGATTTTATAAGAAATCAATTTACGATTATTACTTTTCATTTATGTTCCCGGTACCTTTTATAACACTTGCATTACTAATGTCTTTTGTTTATGAAAATAAAAAAATTAAATATTTTGGAAAAATTATTTCAGTTTTACTTTTTATATTCTTATTTTTTATAAACATTCAAGGACTTCCCTTTAGGTATGAACCTAATAGGCAATTAAATCAAATGAAAACAATTGCCGGTTTTGTTATGACAAAGACGGATGCCAAGCCTTTTAATTTTGCTCTTATAACAGGTGGAAATTCGGATCATGCGTATAGATATTTCTTTACTATTTGGGGTCATCCGCCGGTAACAATTCAATATTCATTGGTAGACCCAAAGAAAGAAACGGTAACCGACCAGCTTTTTGTTGTTTGTGAAAGTCTTCCTTGCTTGCCTTTAGGAAACTCGCTTTGGGAAATTGCAGGATTTGGTAGGGCTGAAATTGAAGGCCATTGGAATGTATCGGTGGTAGAAGTTTACAAACTGGTTCATTACAAGGATAAGTAAGTTTAATTAATAAAAAACCCCGAATTATTTAGATTAACTATATAACGCGGGGCTTTTATTAATTCTTGAAGGATTATTTGATTCCTTCGAAGGACCTCCAAGAAAATTAGCCTCCAATCTTGTACATTCCTGTTCCACAGACCGGGCATTTGCCTTTGAGAGCCGGTTTGCCATTTTTCATGGTGACCTTCTCTGCATTTGCATCTTCTCTCTTTTGTCTGCATTTTACGCAATACATTGATGCCATATTATATTTCACCCCCTTTCAAACCCGCTTAAGCGGGCCAAGTTAATAAGTTAATCCGTTAAGTATTAATATGTGGTTTTTTAAAATAACTAAAAGAATTAATTGAACGGCAATTATAGATGCTGTTAAGATTGCTGTTTTTCGTAAATCTTTAATTAAGTATGATGTGTTGGTAAAAGTACTGATGGTTTGTTTTCTTTCGCCTAAGTTTAATGTGGGAAGATTAAGAGAAGAAGATACAGGTTGTTCGCGTTTTTCAATCTTTTTTTCCAATGGAGTGCTCTTTGTTTGCGAAGCATTTATTTGGCGTCTAAGATCGGCAATTATTTTTTGTTGACGAGTTTTCCTTTTAGCCATGCTAGAAGCCTAGATTACACTATTGACACGAGGCTGTCAAGAGGCTAATATAAATGAATATCTATGACATCCGAGTTAGTATTAATTGCCTTAGGAATTGTAATGTTATGGCTTTTGGTATTAACAATTTTTTTTTGGAGGACACTTTCGCATTATAATAGATTAACAAAAGGTGTAAGCGAAAAAAACTTAAAAGCGGTTTTGGAAAAACTTCTAAAAGAATCTGATTTAGCGAGAAAAGATATTGATTATTTAAAAGATTATTGTGGTAGAATTGAAAAAGAAGGTCTTTTACACATTCAAAAAGTAGGTCTTATTCGTTTCAACCCTTTTAAAGATACAGGAGGAGATCAAAGTTTTGTTTTATCCCTAATTGACGGAAATGATAATGGAGTTTTAATTTCCGGCCTTTACTCCCGTTCCGGAACACGGTGGTATGCAAAAAGAGTAGTTAATGGCAAAGGCGTAGAACATGAATTAACGGAAGAAGAGAAAAAAGCTCTTAAAGAAGCAGATTTAAATAAATAAATTATGAATAGCAAAAAAATCTTAACAATTATTTTGGCAATTGGTGTTTACTTTCTGGTAACAGGGGTATCATATTTTTTCTTTTCAAAAACAATTTCTTCACAAGGAGTAACTTCTCCTTTGCCTCAACCGACTGTCGGCGTGAATGGGCAATTGGCGTTTGACAATAGTCTTCCAAAAACCGAAAGCTGTCCTCTAAACGGAGCTTTATATTCCAAACAGCAAAAGGATTGGTGGGAAAAACACAGACCTTTGGGAGTAATGATTGAAAATCATTCTGAGGCAAGGCCTCAGTCGGGACTTTCCGGTGCAGATGTGGTTTACGAAGTGGTTGCAGAAGGCGGAATAACCAGATTTTTAGCAATGTTTTATTGTCAGGATGCTGGTCAAGTCGGTCCTATAAGATCCGCCAGGACTTATTACATTGATTTTGTTTCCGAGTACGGCAACTATCCTTTATACACACACGTTGGAGGAGCAAATCAGCCCGGTCCGGCAGACGCCCTTTCACAGCTTAATACATATGGCTGGACAGGTTACAACGACATAAATCAATTTTCTATCGGGTTTCCAACTTTCTGGAGAGACTCCGATAGGCTGGGTCATCCGGCCGCTACGGAACACACAATGTATTCAACTGTACAAAAACTTTGGGATTACGCGGCAAAAAACAGGGATTTAACCAACTTAGATGAAAAAGGTAAATCTTGGGATACAACATTCGTACCTTATGAGTTTACAGATGACGCTCCTATCTCCGCACGTCCTGCAAGCCAATCAATTCATTTAGAGTTTTGGAAATCCGCCGGTTCTTCCTATTTTGTTGACTGGAGATATGACACAAAAACCAATCTTTATAAAAGAATTAATGGGGGAGCGGCTCCTATAGACAGAAATAACAATAAGCAAATTACAGCGAAAAATATTGTAATTTTATCAATGCTTGAATCAAACGCAAACGATGGTTATGAGAATAACGTTCATCTTCTCTATAGAAATAAAGGAACAGGCAAGGCGACAGTTTTCAAAGATGGCAAACAGATAAAAGGAACCTGGCAAAAAGACAGCAGAACCGGAAGAACTATAATAAAGGACGCGAGCGGTAACAGGATTAAATTTGGCAGAGGACTTATTTGGTTTGAAATCTTGCCTACGGAAGGCGTGCAAACAGTAAAATAGTCATAAATTGATACTTGAAAATCATTTTAAGTTTGATGTATATTAGTCCTCGTAGTCTAAATAGAACAAATTATGTTTTCAGATCTTATTACCTCTAAGGCCAGGGTAAAATTATTGAACGTTTTTTTAACGACTTCTTCCTCTATGTTTCATGTTAGAGATTTGGTTAGAAAAACCGGAGATGAGATTAATGCGGTAAGACGCGAGCTGTCTTTTTTAGAGAAAAAAGGAATACTTTCAAGAGAGCCTCGTGCAAACAGAGTTTATTACTCTCTTAATAAAAGCTACCCTTTTTATTATGATCTTTTAAAACTTGGTGCAAAAAGTATGGGTTTGGGGGAAGAAATTCTCAAAAATAGAGTAAAACTTGGAAAAATAAAATATGCAATGTTTTCAGGTAAATTTATAAGAAAAATGGACACAGAACCGGATGAGGTAGATTTTTTAATAGTCGGCACTGTAGTTTTACCCGAATTGGCACTATTAATTAGGGAAGAAGAAAAAAAACTGGAAAAGGAAATAAATTATACGGTTATGACAGAGGAAGAGTTCGGTTTTAGAAGGAAGAAAAGGGATCCGTTTATTCTGACTATTCTTTCCGGTTCGCGAATAATGTTAATTGGTGATGAGGAGAGCATGCTCTCATGAGAAAAAATCCGCGACGCCTTTTTTGGTTTATTATTGTTCTTACAATTCTAGCTATTTTTATCAATGTTCCGTCGATCGATACATTATCAATCGGCCCATTTCATCAAAAAATAAATTTTAATCCAAGCAACTATCTCCGACCCTTAGGAATTAACAGGGAACTCACTTTCAGGAAAGGCTTAGATATTGCAGGCGGAACAAGTATGCTTTTTAAAGCGGAAATGTCGGGAGTTCCTACTGCGCAAAGGCCGGATGCTTTGAAATCCGCAAAAACAATTATTGAAAGAAGAATTAATCTTTTTGGTGTTTCCGAACCGGTTGTTCGGACGTCAACTCTTGCTAACGGAGAATCGAGAATAATAGTAGAGCTTTCCGGAGTTACCGACCTTGATCAAGCAAGAAGCATTGTTGGTACAACTGCACAACTTTCTTTTTGGGAACAAGGGGTAACAGGAAGCGCAAAACTTAATATTCCTTCTCCGGTTTATCCATTGGGACTGGTTGAGTCTTTAGGACAAAATCCAAAGAAGACAAATCTTAGCGGAAATGATTTGCAGCGAACAAGTGTAACGTTTGATCAGAATACGGGAAAGCCTCAAGTGCAATTAGTTTTTACATCCGAGGGTTCACAAAAATTTGCCGACATCACTAAGAGAAATGTTGGAAAAGTTGTTGCGATTGTTTTGGATAACCAGGTAATTGAAGCTCCTCGTGTAAACGAACCGATTTTAACCGGAGATGCTGTAATAAGCGGTGGATTTACGATTGATGCCGCAAACGCTCTAAGTACGCAGTTAAATGCCGGAGCCCTGCCGATTTCTCTTACATCCTTACAGAGTCAAGTCGTTGGTCCTTCGTTGGGGTTATCGTCTTTGCAAAAAAGTCTTTTTGCCGGAATTATAGGTTTGGTAATAATTGTTATTTTCATGAGTGTTTTGTATGGACGTTTGGGAATTATTGCAAGTTTTGCTCTTTTTCTTTATACATTATTTGTTTTGGCTATTTTTAAACTTAGTTCCCTGACTCCGTACGGCATAACCCTAACGCTTTCAGGCATCGCAGGCTTCATTCTTTCCATAGGCATGGCAGTTGATGCTAATATTTTAATTTTCGAAAGAATAAAGGAAGAAAGACGTTTGGGAAAACCAATGCAAGCTGCAATAGAAATAGGTTTTTCAAGAGCTTGGACTTCAATTCGGGATTCAAATGTGTCAACCCTTATAACCAGCGTAGTTTTATATAAGTTCGGTTCGGGAATAGTCAGAGGTTTTGCTTTAGTTCTTGCAATCGGAGTTTTAGTTTCGATGTTTTCCGCTATTATTGTAACAAGAACGTTTTTAAGAATTATTTATAAATAATTATGGATCGCGTTAGAAAAAACAAATTTGAAAATTTAAATTATAAGTTGAAATTACTTTTTATTAAGGAGGTTTTCTAACGCGATGGATATTATAGGTAAAAAATATTTATATTTTCTTTTTTCTTTTATAATTATTATTCCGGGGTTAGTTTCCCTACTTCTTTTTGGACTTAATCTGTCCATTGATTTTACGGGCGGTACAAGAATTACAGTTTCCTTGCCAAAACAGGCAACGCAGGAAGCCGCCAATAAAGTTAAAAATATATTAGAAAAAGAAAAATTAAAAGTTTCAAATATAGAAACTTCCAATAATCTAATTTTTGTAAGGACCCAGCTTATGGATCAAAAACAAGACAGTAGATTTTTGGCAGATCTAGAAACTCAATTAAAAGGCGCGAAACAGGAACAATTTGAAACAATAGGGCCTACAATCGGAGCCGAAACAACGGTAAATGCGATATGGGCCGTAATTATAGCATCGCTATTTATCGTTACATATATAACCTGGTCTTTTAGAAAAATTCCAAAGCCGGCAAGCAGTCTGCGTTTTGGAATTAGCGCAATAGTCGCATTAATCCATGATGTTCTGGTTGTTATAGGTATTTTTTCTATTTTAGGACATTTCTTTAACGTTGAAATAGACAGTCTTTTTGTTACGGCTCTGCTTACGGTTATTGGATTTTCGGTTCACGATACCATTGTAGTTTTTGATAGAATCAGAGAGAATTTAAAAAGAGTCAGCGGACTTTCTTTTGCGCAAGTAGTCAATGAGTCAATATTACAAACCCTGGACAGATCGCTAAATACATCTCTTACCGTGGTTTTAGTCTTGCTCGCGCTTTTGTTGTTTGGCGGAGAGAGCATAAGATGGTTTGTGGTTGCACTTTTAGTTGGAGTTGTAAGCGGTACTTATTCTTCTATTTTTAACGCATCGCCTCTTTTGGTACTTTGGCAGGAATTAAGCGACAAGCTTAAGAAAACAAAATGAGAAAATATTTTACTTCCGAATCGGTAACAGAAGGACACCCCGATAAAATTTGTGATCAAATAGCGGATGCAATTTTAGATGAATTAATAAAAAATGATCCACTTTCCAGAGTTGCAGTTGAGGCTTTAATAACAAATGGAGTTATTTTTATAGCGGGAGAAGTTACGTCCGACGCATATGTTGAAATTCCTCAGATTGCAAGAGATGTGATAAAAGATATCGGATATACGAATGCAGAATATGGTTTTCATTGGGAAACAAGCGGAGTCTCTACTGCTATTCATGCGCAATCTTCGGATATTGCAAGGGGAGTAGACAGTTACAAAGAAACAAAAGCCGGAAAAATTATTAAAGAAGATTTAAAAACCCTAGGCGCAGGCGATCAAGGCTTAATGTTTGGTTTTGCCTGCGATGAGACAAAAGAGCTAATGCCTCTGCCAATTGTTTTGGCTCATAATCTCTGTAAAAGATTATCGGAAGTCAGAAAAAAGAATTTAATAAAAGGTTTAAGACCCGATGGAAAAAGTCAGGTAACGGTTGAATACGTAGAAGGAAAACCTGTAAGAATAGACGGAATATTGATTGCGGCACAGCACGATAAAAATATCGACACAGAAAAATTAAAAAAAGAAATTATCGAAAAAGTTATTAAAAAAGTAATACCAAAAAAACTTATAGATTCCAAAACAAAATTTTGGGTAAATACAACCGGAAGATTTGTAATCGGAGGTCCTCAAGGAGATACAGGTTTAACAGGCAGAAAAATTATTGTCGATACCTATGGAGGATATGCAAGGCATGGTGGAGGAGCTTTCTCGGGTAAAGATCCGACAAAAGTAGACAGAAGTGCCCAATATATGGCCCGTTATGTTGCTAAAAATATTGTCGCGGCAGGCCTTGCGGATAAATGTGAGGTTCAAGTATCTTATGCTATTGGCAGGAGTGAGCCGATGTCGGTTTTGGTAGATACCTTTGGAACAGGAAAAATAGATGATGAAAAATTAAGTAATATAATTACCAGGGTTTTTGATTTAAGACCTGGAATGATAATTAAAAGCTTGAATCTAAGGAGACCAATTTATAGGCAAGTTTCTACATACGGTCATTTTGGTAGACCGGATCTTGACTTGCCATGGGAAAAAACTGATAAAATTGACGTGTTAAAGAAAATGGCAAAAATATGAATAAACAAAAACTTCAAGAAGAATTAAAACAGTCAATGCTTGCAAAAAACGAATTAAAAACTTCGGTTCTTCGAATGCTTCTTTCGGCCATAAATTATTTTGAAATTCAAAAAGGCGGAGCAGGATACGAAGCTTCGGAGGAAGACGTTTTGTCTGTAGTCCAAAAAGAAGCTAAACAAAGACGTGACTCAATAGAGCAATTTAAAAATGCAGGAAGACAAGAATTGGCCGATAAAGAACAAGAAGAACTTGAGATGCTCAAAGCTTATCTTCCCGAGCAAATGGGTGAGGAGGATGTCAAAAAACTTGTTAAAGAGGCTATTACGCAAACCGGCGCAGCATCAATACAAGATATGGGAAAAGTGATGGGCTATCTGTCTCCAAAAATTAAAGGTAAGGCTGATGGAGGTTTTGTGAGTAAATTAGTCAGAGAATCCCTTTCTTAATACTTAGATTAATCTTCCTAATCCCAAATTTAAACTTTTTTTAAACATCCAAACGAAAAATATAATTGATAAAAATAAGTATACAAAATTTAAGGCAAAGCTAATTATAAGTCCGTTATATGAAATAGTTCCGGCTAATAACACTTGTCTCATATTCTCAAATATATAACTAGATGGTACAAAAATAGCAATATCTTGTGCCCATTTTGGTAATGCGGATACTGGATAATAAAGAGCAGAAAAAGGAGCAATAAGAGAAACTCCTACCCATGCTGTAGTTTGAATCTTTGTTCCGTAACGGATTATGAATCCTGCGACGAAGAAGCCGGCAACCCAACCTGTTATCAGTAAGCTGAGCACGAGTGGAATAATATAATAACCATAAGCAAATATATGATAGCCATAAAAAAAGAATGCTAAAAAAGCAGAGAACAAAACACTTATTATCATTTTTGTGAATCCGAATATCATTACCGATAAAATCCACTCGGGAACCGTTAACGGAGACATAAATATATTAACTAGATTTCTGTCCCACATTTCGGAAAGAAGATTAGTTGTTATTTCATATTGTGCGCGCCAGATTACAATCCAAAAGATTACGCCAGTTAGGATAATTACAGTCGCATTGGAAGATTGAGGACTTAATTTTGCAAAATAAAGACCTGTTAGTCCCCAAGTAAAAAGATCTAATGCGGGCCAGTAAAACATGTCTGTTAATCTGTCGAAATTATGACGTAAATTCATTGTGTATCTGTAAACCATGGCTGAAACTCTATTAAAATTAATCATTTGTTACCCCTTTCTATTACGTCTAAAAAATAATCTTCAAGATCGGGTTTATTGATACTTATATCTTGATACTCAATCTTTTCTGCAGCCATCTGAGCTAAAAGTTTGGAGATATGTTTTTCTTTTATATCGATTGTAAATATTGAATTATCTCTTTGAAATTTAATATTATTGTTTTTGAGAAAATTTTCTAACTCTAGTTTATTTTCTACTATTAATTCAATTCTGGAATTAGATAAAGTTTTTGTTAAATTATGCGGAGAGTTTTCCGCAATGATTTTGCCGTGATGTAAAACTATTATACGGTCGCACATTTCTTCAACTTCTTGCATATTGTGAGATGTAAGTAAAATACTTACTCCATATTCTTTCTTTTCTTTTTTTAGAAATCCTCTGATTTTTACAGCGATTTCCGGATCAAGACTTGATGTAGGTTCATCTAAAAGAATAATTTCAGGATAATTAATAAAAGCCTTTGTTAGTAATAATCTTGCCCTTTCTCCGGCAGAAAGAGTATGAATTGCTTTTTTTCTAAGATGTTCAATTTCAAATTCTTTCAATAATTTATTAATCCTTTTCTCTTTATCTGGAATTTCATACAAGTAAGCAAAAACTTTTAAGACTTCGTCAATTGTAAGAAGTTTAGGTAAATCGATGTATGCGGATGAAAAATTAATGCGCTTAAGTATTGCGCTTCTATGTTTTTTAAAAGAAGTTCCAAAGTAATTTATTTCCCCGTTGGATTGATGCATTATTCCTAAAAGCATTTGTATTGTTGTTGTTTTCCCGGCTCCATTTGGACCAAGCAAACCCAATATCTCTCCTTCTCTGATTTCGAAAGAAGTATTATCAACAGCAGTAAAATTGCCAAATTTTTTCGTAAGGTTTTTTACCTCAAGTACATTTTTATACATAAGAATAATACAAGCAGTTTAAGCAAGGTCTTTTATGCGGTCAAGGAGGTGCTCTTTATTATTTTTAGACAAATCTTCATCTACTTCTTCAAATAATTTCTGTAAAATTTCCCCAACCTTGGGACCAGGTTTTATCTGCAATGTTTTCATTATATCATTTCCGTCAATTGCAAGGTCATTAATTGAAAAAGGAGCGGGTTTTAATTGTTCTTCAATTTTTTCTTTGAAAAGCTTTAATCTCCAACTTTCCGCAGTTTGGGTCCCGCCGCCAAGTCTATCTCCGACCCTTAAGTCCATCATATCTTTAACATTACTAACGCCAATTCTTCTTATAAATCTTCTGACTCCCGCATCGGTTAGGTTCTCGTTAACACTAAACATATGCCAGCGAATTAACGAGACGATTTTTTCGGTATCTTTTTTAGAAAACCTAAGTCTCTCGCAAATTTTTGCGGCAATTTTTGCTCCAACCATTTCATGATTGTGGAAAATTACAAGGCCTTCTTGGTCGGTTGATTTGGCAAGGGGTTTCCCAACGTCGTGAATCAAAGTTGCAAATTTCACAACAAGGTCTTTTGAAGGACAAAATTTTAAAGACAAAACATTGTGAGTAAAAACGTCGGTTGTGTGATGCCTGCCCGGTCTGACTTGAGAAACGTCAATCCCTTGCATAAGTTCGGGTAGAATAAATTGCAAAAGCCCGCTGTCTTTTAAAAGCATAACGCCGTCATACGCATTTTCACTTTTTAAGATTCGCAAAAGTTCATCGTGGACTCTTTCGTTTGAGATATTGGAAATAAGAGATGCATCTTCAGCAATTTTTTCCCATGTTTTTTTCTCAATTGTAAAAGAAAGTTCTGTTGCAATTCTTATTGCCCTAATTAGTCTTAAAGCGTCTTCTTTAAATCTTTTATTTGCGTCTCCGACCGCTTTGATGATTTTATTTTCAATATCTTTTTGTCCAACGTATGGATCAACTACTTCAAAGTCCGGAATTTTTTTGTCAAAAGAAATTATTTTTAAAGCAATCGCGTTAATGGTAAAATCGCGTCTTGCCAAATCTTCTTTTATTGTTTTTCCCCACGCGACACTTTCCGGGTGCCTGCTGTCTTTGTATTCTGTTTCGGTTCTGAATGTCGTTACCTCAACTATTTGTTTATCCTCTTCAAGAGGAATCCCGACAGTTCCAAATTTATTGTCATAAAAACCATTAGGAAAAATTTTTAATATATCTTCCGGCGTGGAATTTGTAGTAAGATCCCAGTCCTTAACCTCTTTTTTTAAAATAATATTTCTAACGCATCCGCCTACAAAATAAACCTCAAAGTTTGCATTTTGAAGCTTTTTATAAATTTCTAAAATATTGTCCGGAATACTTCTTGTCATAACTTGCCCCGGTGAGACGGGGTTTGCTATAGTATAGCAGATGAATTATATATGAAAAAATGGGAGACGGTAACGAAAGTCAAAACTGAAAGCTTAAAACTTAAAAACGAGGAAATAATTAGCGCTCTTCTTAAAAACAGGGGAATTGTTACGAAAAAACAAACAGAAGAATTTTTAAATCCGAAATTATCCAAAGTTACCCTGACAAGTGTAAAAATAAACGCGTCTCAGGTTAAAAAATCCGTAGATAGGATAAAAAAAGCAATAAAAAATAAAGAGCAAATTGTAATTTTCGGCGATTATGATGTTGACGGAATTTGCGGCAGTGCAATACTT
>Ga0265296_1003669_pt1 | contig 13993 bp, 10 predicted proteins | sample MunlanPumphouse1_FD_189073 | JGI IMG/M metagenome (GOLD analysis project Ga0265296, IMG submission 189073) | Groundwater microbial communities from a municipal landfill in Southern Ontario, Canada - Pumphouse #1 | ecosystem: Environmental > Aquatic > Deep subsurface > Groundwater | place... | reverse complement strand
AGAATTATTCCGCTTACGCTTAGGATAATTGTTTTTACGCTGATTAGCTTTGCCATAGTGTGTTTTTCTTGTTAATTATTTTCTGTAAGGCAACATTATTGCGAAGATACAAGTAAGTCAAGCTGAAATGAGTGGAAAACAAAAAGGGACGACCAGAGCCTGCGTCCCACAAGATTGAATTGCACAAGGCAACCAATTGTGGAGGATAGTCGCCCCTTTCAGCCCGCAATTGGGCTTCAAAAGAAGCAATTACCCTGTGCTTTAATTCAAACTTGTAGGACGCAATTCTATTTTATCTCATTTTTTTGTTTTTCTCAATGAGCTTTTGGAATTCTTGCCATTTGTCTTCATTATCCAGCTCGTTTTCTAAATACCATTCCACAGCTTTGTGAAGTCTCTTTCCGTGCTCTTTTTCTTCGGAAGTCAGTGGTCGTTGTTCTGGTTCTGTTTTTAATTCGCCCCTAGTGGTGGGTTTGCCAAGCTCGATCTGAAACATGTCCCAGACCATTTTCCATTCTGAAATAGTGGGTTCTTCATTTCCTCGAAGCCCCTTGAGAATTTTGTTAGTAATTCTGTCAAATATTTCAGCGATCCTATGGAGCTTTTCCCGCTTTATTCTTTTCGTCTTTTCTCGTAGAGCTTCCAAATCTTCCGCTATCTTCATTTCTTTTCTTTTTATCCATTGATATTTTATTGACCACTCTCCTATGGTGGTTCGCGCAGGAGGATTACCTAATTTCTCCATCAGAGCTTCAAATTCTGTCCGCCTTTCATCCGCCTTTGTCCGCCTCTCGATTCCTTGCCAAGCCTGAAGCAATTTGTCGATGCTCCCATATTCGCAATACAAAAGCCATGCCGTGTATTGCTGTTCGGTTTCTTTAGGCATCTTTGAAGTTGTGATAGCTAGTTGATTCATATTTTATTTATTTTTGGCACGCTCGTGTGCATTACTTATGCTTTATTAATTAATTTCTTAATACTTCTTTCTTAATATGGAGACTTTTATGGTCTTATGCTTTGACTCATGGTGGTCTATTCTCAAGACCATTTTGGTCTATAGGAATATTCCAAATTTCTGTGCGAATACGATACATAGTGCCACCTGTTCTGCCGTGCTTTTCTGGATTTTCTTTTGTTTCAATTAGACCAAGCGCTACAAGTTTTTTTCTGGTTCTTTTGCAAGTTGTGGAGCCGAATCCGTAAGAAAAGAATCCTTTACGTTTTCCATTCAGAGTTTTGAATTCGCCATCTATGTGTCGAAACCACCCATCTTCGTTGGCATGCCGATTGGATAAATGGCAAAGTGCTACATAAAAATCTCTGTCTGCGTGGCTAAGTTGACCACGTAACTCCTCATCATCAAAAACTCTGTGTGGGGTTGGGAAAAAGTTTGTATGTTTACCACGTTTTTTCTGTTGATTCGGTTGATTCATAATCTTCATTAAATATTTGTTCTACTTTTTTGATCACGGCGTCTTCGATTTGCAGGCTGACTTCTCGACAGAGCGGGTGAAAAATATTGATATTCTGTCCGCCGACCTTGCGGGTTGGATAAACTAAGCGATAGCCGCCTTCTAGGCGAGTAAACACGGCCACCGATCCCATCCAAAACTTGCCGTCCAGGACAAATGAAATAAAACCGAGAAGGCCATCTTTGGGTTTTACGGGGTAAAATTGAATTTCACTTATGATTGTTTGATTTAGGGACATAGTTATTTGTTGTTCTTGGTTTAATTTTCTCTATACATGGCTCTCCCATGTAAGTGATTTTGTAAAGGTTAAAAAGATTGTTGGCGCGATAAGAAGCCTCCTCATCAGAAAGCTTCACGCCATAGCGTTTGAGATATAATTCTTTAAATTGTTCGATAGCTTCTTGGGGCAACATAAAAGGCTGGCCCCAACTGGGAGCTAGCCTCTAATCTCATCTTATAAAAATGTATGTCCAATCCAGGCGATTGCCTCAGAAGGGTATTAAATTAATTTATGCAAACAAAAAAGGGCTATAACTTCTCGTCCTCGATCGATTTCTATCTGTCTAATCGATTGAGAACAGAAGCTATAGCCCTACTTTCTTGCTTCAATACATACGGGCTCTTAGCGTTTACCCTTTCTACTTCTGTCTACACTTTAATTTTACCAGGATATGGGCAGAGGTCAAGGCCTTGTTCTGTGGATAAATTAATCTGACAGAATCTGACAAGAATTTACATAATTTTTACCCTGGGTAGTCAAATTTATTTTTTCGTGATATCTTGAATTTATGAAGAATATCTGGATACTCACGGAAGAAATGCCTAAAAGAATCGTGATCCAGGCAATCTTGGAAAAGCTAGCCCTTGATTTTAAGCTCCAAATAAAGATTGATGGATTGCGCATAGTCCCCATTATCGAAGGGGGCCGTTTTGTGTTTACCTACAAAACCGAAGGAGTAAGTTCTAAAGATTTTAATAACATATTTATCAAAATTGCTAGCGGTAATTCTAGCTTTGTTGATTTCCTTGTTTTCTATCAGGAAGATGAACCCGTTCAGAATTCAGAACCGCTTTATGCAATCGAAGAAACTAAAACCGATGATTCAGAATCAAGAAATACTGGAGTCTATCAAAGATGCAGTAAATTTGTTTACATAGATTTTTATTATCCTAACACTAAGAAGATTATGTTCTATAATCTTCAAATTGAGCAGAAAGAAAAGCCAACAGAGACCAATATTTTTGGAACCAGAATGTTAAAAACCATTGGCGTTGAAATTCTAGGCAAGGTCTGTGATGAAAAAATAATGACACCATTCTCCAGTTTAAAAGAACTTGTGGATATTAAGAATTCGATGAGAAAACCTCCGAAGGGAAATGTCCCTATTGAGATTAAGATTCTTCCAAATCGTATAGAAGTTTCTGGGAGGTTATACAAAGCTGGAGGTATTGGGCACGATCCGAATATAGGCGCCCTTACTATTATTGCTGCCTGTATCAGAAAGTGGGAGAAAAATAAGGAGATCGTTATAACTCACCATGGTTTAAAGCAAGAAAATTTAGGTAGAGACAATAAATTTATTCAAATAGCCAATCGTTTAGATATAAAGCTAGACGGCCTAAAATTGCCCATTACTATTAGTCACGAGAGTTATTGGCATTACGAGAACTCTCAAGAGAAAATGGCCACAATATTTTTACATGTTTCAATTCTGGCTTATACAAAAGCCGATGTGATTTATTCAAACCATGGTGGTTCGGAGCGAGGATATTTTATCCATAAGACTTTGGGGCCGATAGCAATAGAAAAATACCAGGAAGGCAAACGGGCTATATATAAATCTGGAGATAAAACAATGATCATATATCTCCCAGATATGATTATTCACGATCCCGCCAGAAATCAGATTATAAACGTTGAAGGTAAAAGATATGCCACTCGCAAACTTGGCATAGCTGAACTAAAAAACTTTGCCTATATAGAAAAGAAAATCATTAAGCCATCGCATAATCCTGATTCGATTTTGCGAACAGTTGTGATTTTTGGCAGCAAAGAAAAAACTATCGCCGAAAAGCAAATAGGTTTTATGTTGAATGAAAATGGTGAGATGGTCTTAGGCAAGCAAGCTCCAGAAATTTTTAAGGAAGTTGTAAAGAAACTCTAACTTTTTAAAATATAGAGCTGCTCTTGGATTGTCTTTTTGTGTTTAGAATCTCCGTTGCTGTTGCTCTTAAATCTTGGATATTCAATATTTTGAAGGGTAACCTCGCCGTATTTTTTTAATACGGACATTATGTTTCTCTCTGGCATTATGCCTTCGGAGTTATAGCTAAGAATTAAATATTTATACTTGGCTGTTTTTGCGATTTTATCAAGCGCGATTAGAGCGGTATTTTTATTACAGAAGTCTGATTTTTGATTTACATATTCTCTTAAACCAGTAGTCCCTTTTATTTTGGGGGCATCATATTTAGCTATAGTCTCCAGTAAATGATAGTTCGGAGCATATTGTCTGCTGTTATATGGCGGATCAATATAGAGAACATCTACATTAAGATTATTTATAAGATTCATGCTATCCCCGTTATAAACTGCATGTTCTTTTTCACCAGGATAGAATTTGATTGATTTTATCTCAAAACGTTTCAGCGCCCTAGGATCATATTGCTTGAGAAATGCGGCGTATACTCCCGATATATTTGCGTAAAAAGGAACGCTTTCAATAAGTGACGCCAGCAAGACAAAATATTCGTTCTCATTAATTAACTTTTTCTGTTTCCATTCTTCTATTTTGGTGCGCATAGCATCAATTCTTTTTCCGTTTTCAGCAGTAAAATATTTTCTTTTGTGTTGCTGATTCTTTGTGCCTTCTTCTGTATAATTTTTGTAAATAAAACCATTGACTCCTCTAAGATTATTAAGATAATTTCTTACTGATTCAAATGGAGAAGAGAAGAGGCTGTTATCAGTTGTTTTAATGTTTTGCAGAAGCTTCTTAAATGTAGGCTGGTTATTGTTTGATATGTAGGCCTTCTGTAGAACATACGAAAAATAGAGAAGATCAGATGAAGTAATTTTAAATCCTTTTTCCTTAAAAAAGCGGCCAACGTTTGAGGTGCCCGAAAAGAAGTCGCAGAAATGTCCACCACTTATGCCAGTCGATAAAACTGATTGATAGATGCGTTCTAATAATTTTTCTTTGTTGCCAATAAATCTCATATTAATAATTTGTTATAAGAAGTTCAGACACCTTGCCTCGCTGGTCTTTTTTGCAGTTTAATGATCGACTAGAATAAACTTTATGCAAATTATAATCTGTATATAAATCTCTAATAAATTCACAATCAGAATTGGAGAGCATAATTTTGCAGCCGATTTTGTTCAATCTATCAATCTCATTTTTTAGTCTTATTTGATCCTCCTTATAGAATTTTTCTTTTGTATATCTAGTGAAATCAGAATAAACGGAGACTGGGTAATAGGGTGGATCAAAGTATACGAAATCACCCTTTTGGGCATTATTCACCGATGTATTAAAATCTGTTTTTTCAATTGTAATCTTTTTTAATACCTTACTTGCATTGCGAAGCGTGTGTTCATCACAGATCAGGCGATTTAGAGAGCTACCTATCGGTACATTAAACTGACTTTTTTGGTTAACCCTATAAAGTCCATTGAAACAGGTTTGATTAAGATAGATCATTCTTGCTGCAATTTCGGCATTGTTTAACTTATGGAAAATACTTATCTCTCGATCAAAGTTTCTGACCTTTGTATATAGTTCTTCTGAATGCTTTGATTTTAATTCTTTAAGAATTTTTATGACTTCTTCCGCATTATCTCTTACTCCCTCATATGATTTTATAAGTTCGGTATTGTTATCAGATAAAATTGCTTTTTCTGGCTGAAGATAAAAGAACATTGCCCCTCCACCAAGAAAAGGCTCATAGTAAGTATTAAATTTTTTCGGAATGAATTCCTCATACTGAGGGATCATTTCTCTTTTCCCGCCAACCCATTGTATAAAGGGTTTTGCTTTTTCATTGGGCTCCGATGTCGCCACTCTATGCGAGTTAGTTGTCGGCGGCATCGTTTTTATTAATTTAATTAGTTCGCTATCCTGATCCTGTGCTGGTTCGAGCTCCCTGATGATTTTTACTACAACACCCCTGACTTCAACTTCTGTTCTATAAAAAGGCAAGAGGGTTTGGTTGGCTGGCTGTAAACGAAATCTATTTTTTTCTCTATAAATCCTTTTGAGTGTTGCTTGGTTATTATCAATAATTGCGACTACAGTTTGTCCATTATCGGCAGTTTGCTGTTCTCGAATTACAACGATATCTCCGTCAAATATACCATCATCGATCATGCTATTGCCGTTTACGCGCAAAGCATAATGTTTGCCATGAGACGGGAGCTCTTCTCGCGATAAGGTAATTAATTTTTCTGGTGTTTCGATTGCCTCTATAGGTTCGCCAGCTGCGATTGTTCCGACTAACGGAATTTTTATCAAGCTTTGATTTTTTTTATTTGTATTATTAATTTCAATGGCTCGTGCCATGTTATCAAATTTCTTAATATAGCCCTTATCAATAAGGACATTGATGTGTTGGTATACAGTCGATACGGCCGAGAGCTTAAGGCCCTTCTTCATTTCTTCAAGAGTGGGAGAATAGCCACGCTCGGCAATATACTTCTTTATAAAGTCGAATACTTGTTTTTGGCGTTTTGTGATCGGAAGAGGCATAAACTTAATTGATGTTTTTTAATCTAAGTGATATATTTATAGTATACCGAAAATATTACGAAAATGTAAGTGTGTATAACTTTATGACTAAAGTAGTGAAAAATGAAGACGCCCCATTCTATTTTGAAAAACTATTTGCTGGTCTTTGTTTTTTGGGTCTTGTAGAAAAGAATCCGTCTGCTTTTAAGATAGAAATCAAACCAGACAGAAAAGACGGAGCCAATAGGAGGATTGAAGATTTAACAAGATTTTTAAAAGATGGGAGCATCGAAGTAATACAAATTAAGCATACACTTAAGACTGGCACTAAATGGGGTTTTAGTGATTTGTGGACTACTAGGCCGAATGCTAAAAGTCCTAAAGAAGGAACAAACATATTTAAGTTTCTCAAAAGCTGGCGTACGCATAAAAAAAGTAATAAATGTATTCGACTTATTGTTGCAAGCAATAAAACTCCTACCAGCAACTTAGATAATTTTCTAAAAGACATTCAGAAATTAAAAAAGAGAAAATTATCTTGGCAAAATTTTCAAACTAAATATTCTTTTGAAATTCAAAATATTGAATCGAACTGCAAAAAAGAGCCTTTAATTAATAAAAGTGAATTGAGGAGTTTTATCTCTGCTTTACAATTCCAAAAGCTTCCTGATATTGATCCTTTACATGAGAAGCTCGTAGAAAAATTGAAAGAACAGGGAGTATTTGATGACGACAGAATTAATGCTTTTATTGGTAGGATTACGAAGGTATTTGCATCTAATCAGATAGAAATACTTCCAGAGCGAGTTTTCGGACTAATTGATAGATTAAAAACAGGCTTACTTCAGGAAATAATTGCGCCACCAAATTATGTAGAGCGTCCCGATCTTGAAAGCAAAATTATTAAAGCGGTTGAAGCAAAGAAAAAAGAAGGAGGATTTGTTTTTCTTTTTGCTCCCTCTGGTTCAGGAAAAACTGTTTTACTTTCTAGGTTGGCGGATAGAAATTCAGATTTTCTACCATATTTTTGTCGCATTCGTCCATTTGAAGCTAGTAAGGGAAGAATTGGATATTCCAATAATAATCGTTTGAAGAGTTCTTGGTTTAAGGCAGATATTATCCAGAGATGTTATGAATTCGGATTAATTAAAATGTCTGTAGGTATTAAAGATAATGAGGATTTCATTGATAAGACTTTTGATGAAGCTTTAAGGAGGTTAAGCGAAAAAGCACTTCAGAGGCCAGGTAAGAAGATTGTTATTATTGTTGATGCTCTAGACCAAGTGGAAACAGATAGGTATAAAGATCGATCTGTCCTTGATGCCATACCATCAGTTAACTATCCTGGTGTAGTCTTCCTTTTAAGTACCTGGGGAAAAGAATATCTGCCACAGTCAATAAAAAATTTATCTAATAAGATCAAAAAACAAATCAGTATAGACCTCTACTTTTGCGAGAAGGAAATAAAGGAATATTTTAAACAAGCAGGTATAACTTTATCTCAGGATCAAATAGCTGTTATCAAAAAAGGTACTGGCGGATTGGCCATTTCTTTATTTTATCTCAGCAAAAAACTACATAGCCACAATGGCGTTGACAGTATAATTCGCTCAAATTTACACTATAAAGAAGTTTTTGATTGGTATAAGCCAATTTGGGAAAGTTTAAATAATCAAGAAAGAGAATGCTTAGGTTATCTATGTTTTCACTTTTCGCCCGTGCCAAGAGAAGATTTGCGGAAAATTGTATCTAAGTTTAAAATAGCCAGTTTTAATCATTTAATTGAAACTATTGAGCATTTCCTAGATGGAGGCGGTAGAAAACTTGAACCATACCACGATAGTTTTAGAAGATTTGTGGTAAGTAAATTATCAAAAGATAAAAGCGCCTATCATCAAAGAATCTCTAAATATTATTCTCAAAATACACATTTGGAATATGGCCGCAAATATATAACTAAGCATTTAGAGGCTATTGGTTTATCGCAACTATCTGTTAGGAACATTTTTGCCAAGCTTCATCGGGATCAATTCTATAAAAAAATACTTCAGTCTAATCTTGATAACCAAACAAAAGTAGAAATTGGTAAAAGTTTTGTAAATTATTTTTATAAAACTAATAATATTGAGCAGTTGGTTCATTACGCAATTACTGCTAGCGATATTTATCCAACTGTTCACGATGAAGATATTTATACAAAGACTAGGATTGCTACCGAAAAATTGTTAAAGGAAGTGGAGGAGGAGTTATTGCTTCCTAGAGGGGATCAACCCTGGTTAACACGAGAATGGGTTTTTAAAAGATTAGCTATTGGAAATATCCTTTTTGAAAACAGGGATAAAAAATGTATAAATTTAGCTCAAAGATTTATTGATGATAGTTTATTTAGAATTTCATTAAATCGGAAACTGCTTTGGGGAGAGGACGAAAATGCACGTCACGATATAGAAAATAATATTGAGCAGTTTGCCCGCGCGTTAGTAAATACAAATCGATACAAAAACGCTATTAGATTCCTTAAGAAAGAAGTTGGCTTTAAAAAACATAAAGCAATATTTGAAGGTTTGAGGTGTCGCTATCTTTCAGATATACATCTTCAAAATTTTAAAATTAACACAAAAGAGACGCTTCGGAATTTGAAACGTTCCGCTAAGATAGAACGCCTTTTGACGTATTTACTTTTTGAAAACAGTGGAATTAAAGTTTCTGATAAACAAGATTTTAAAAAACTACTCGTTGATGATGGTTTGGAGAAATATCTCTACAACGATAGGAATGTAAGCCAACGTCTTGATTTAGCAGAAGCATTATTTATCTACAAAATTAAAAATCACAAGAAGAGAATATTAAATCTACTGACTAAGGTTGATATAGAAATTCCGTACCACGATCACGGATATTCTTATTGGGGGTCTAATGGAAACCCTCGAGAGACATTTTTAAGATGGGTAGCGTTGAAATCTTTAGTAGATAAGGGTTTTAATATTGAGACGTTTTACTCAGCCTCTCTTAAAACTAAATTTCCACAATCAAATGATAGCTCGGAAAAAGAAAACCCAGAATTTGTAAAAGTTCTGTCCATAGAACAAGATATAACAAAAAAGAGATTGCTTTTGCGTGCGGATAAGATTGATTGGAAAAATTTCTGGAAATCTTTTGAAATTCACTTGAAGCTTTACAAGAAAAAGGTAGACGAGATAAAGTCTTCGGCTAATACTTATTCTTCTGATATACAAAAAAATTTATATCCCTACAGCCAAGATATCCTAGATTTAATTAGGGATAATTTTTTTATAATAGATTCCTTATTTCCGAACAAGTTTCTGTTAGCATTAAATAAGTTGGAAAATATACTAGGCACTGATTATTTAAATAGCCGAGTTGATCTTTTAGAAAGTTTAATCAATTTGTCGTCAGTTAGATCGTCTTTGCTAAAAGATAAAATAGAGGGTTATTTAAATAAGGCGTTAGAATGGAGACAAAAAGAAGAACTAGATAATTTAAATAAAAGCGATAATCTAAAAAGGTTGGCCGTTCTTGCTGCCGATAAAGGCTTCTCAGAGATGGCAGAGGAAATATTTGATAAAAATCTAAGATATTCTCGTGGTCTTTGGAATAAGGGCGACTTAAGAATAAGCAGTCTTATAGATACTTTAAGGACGCAGGACAAAGAGCAATTTCCACCAATTTTAAAGCAAATTGATCGTGTTTCTAATTTTATAGAGGGTGCGTGGTATTGGAAACTTGATTTTTTGGAATCTGCCACTTATGCAGATTATCATCTGGCTTTGGATTATTTTTTCCCATTCGTAGTAAAGAGCGAGGTGAATCAGAACGAAGCATTAAGAAGGATAATGTCAACTTTTGTAAAACGCTATCCATACAGAGAAATTTCCAAAATCTTACCGCTTCTAAGATTGATGGATATTAAGGAGGAAAATTCCTCTGATTATTTTGAACATATTTCTGCTGTTTATCTAACCGTCATAAAATGGTCTTTATCAAATGAAGATTATGCAACTGCTGAGAAGCTGGCGAATCAATATATAGATATTCTTAAAACAGATATTGAGCCGTCATATAGAATAAACTTATTAAGAAACTTCGTTGCTGCGTTGGCTACTTCTGCGCTAAAAGATATTGTCAATAAAGTTAATAAATATTTGAAGCAATTAGAATGCGAAGGATACCGAGCGGTTGAGAAAAGTAATTCTGAGTTCAAGGTTACTTACGATGGCTTAAATATTAAACAGTTAAAAAATTTAGCCAGAAAAGGGCGCATTAATATTCTTCAAAAAAGAATAAGTGAATATGCTAAAACAAAAGGTTATTTTACGGATAGCTTAATTGTGGAACTGGTACCATCTCTTAGCGATGTCGATCTGCAAAAAATTAGAAAATGGGGATTGGAAAACAAGATAAATATAAGTAGCCCCAAATTGCTCTCCTCTATAATGAAAAAGGCGGCAGAAGTAAACAATAAACGGATAATAACAAGAACGCGCTCGGAGATTTTAGAACAAATAGACGCATCCGATCGAGAGTATAATTTGACAGAGATAATAAAAGAGTTGGATAAAATAGAATTTCCCCTAAAGAGAACCTTATTGAGAAAAGCGTTATTGCTAAGTATCCGTAGGTTAACTGGAAGTAGTTATTATCTTCCTCAGCTTTTTATCTATTCTTCTGATAGTATCGATAAATATATTCCCGAAATTAAAAAATATTCTTTTGAAAATTGGAAAAGGATTGTAAATAAGTCTACTCGCTTATCATTATCAAAATGAATACACTTGAATTTATTACTAAATATTTAAATTCGCCAATTGTTGCACACCGCAATAAATCTTTATTGTGCTTGTTTAAAGAGAGGTCAAATACAGAAGCTATAAAACAATTAGGCTTGAATCTTGATTCAAATAATTTTGACATCGTTCTGAATAGTCTCAGAGTTATATTTGCAATCAGCCACGAAAACCAGGATAAGGTAAAAGCGATGAGCGCTAAAATTGCAAAGCTTGGATTAAAAACCAACCATTTTTCCATAGCGCTTTTATGCAGAGATATTTTAAATAAGATTGACGGCCAAGTGTTGGACATTAATCGGATCACTAAAAGAATTACACCGAAGTTAAATGGGTCAGAAAATGCAGATTATTTTTCCGATAATTGTGATCATTTTTTAGAGTATTCCTTAGGTGATAGAAATCATAAATATGAGCTGTCTCGTATATGTAGAACTTTTCGATACGATTGTAAAAAGGCAACCAAACAATTATTTGCCTACATGAAAGCATTGGGATATAAAAAAGGAACTCAATATTGGAAAGAAAGGCCATCACGTTGGCAACATGATTTTGATGGCAATCGTTATGAAACGAAACTTAATTATTTTGCCAGACACGGGATACAAATGTTTCTGATGTGGTGTGTTAATAACTTAACCGCCAGAAATGATGATTGGTCAGAATTTTTAATAGACGAGCGCAACTGGGACGCTTCTATGCCCCAGCTTATGGTTCAAGAAAGACCGTCCTTCTTGCACTTCACAGAACTAAAAACAGAAACCAATATCTGGATTAAACAAAAAATAAACAAAAAGAGCACTTATGAGTTTTTTGATCCTAAAAAAGAATGGTTTCCTTTATACGAAAATTCAAGTTTTAAGCACGAAGACAAGTCGTTTGATAGGCATATAACAGCGTGTTTTATTAAGCCGCCACTGTCTAATATTTCAAGAAAGCTTGAATTTTCTACGCCGAATTACAGTTGTCGAAATTGCTATATAAATGAGTTACCACTAGAAGCAAAACAAAATGGTAGGCTATATTTGGATGATTCTGGCAATCGACACGATGTATTGAAAGATAAATTATTTCCCTCGTATGGGATTGTTTCCGAGGACTTCGATGATTGCACAAAACTTTTCCCCGCGCCAGAGATAATAGAACACTTTAAATTAACCCAAAAGAAAAACACATTAAATTATTATAAAGGGCGGGAATTGGTAGCATACTGTCTTAATTGGCAAGATGGTTATTACCGAAATGTTGGGAGGCAGGGAGAGGATAGATTTGAATTAGCTAATTATGGCCACCTGTTAATGATAAAGACAAAGTACCTCAAAAAATATCTGAAAGATAGAAAATTGAAGTTATTGATAACAGGTAGTGTTTGGAAACGAAAGGTAGATAAATGGTCACATGAGGGTGATTACAGTAATAAAAAAACCTCAAAACATAAGTGGTTATCTTTTGAGATCGTTAAGTTCTAATTTAGTATTCAAAGGTTAACAGGGAATTTTCCCTCCATCATGTCCACGGCCGCGTCCAGTTCATAGGATTTCCAGCCACTTAGAATAATGGTGCGAAGTTCTCTCACAGCTCGGAGTTTACAAAAGAGTTAGTCAAGGACTGGCTTTTTTGATTTTGTCCTCTTGATTTTTTATATTTTTTTGATAAACTGGATAACAAGAATCGACTATAAATTTTCTAAAAATATATGATGAAATTTTTTGAACAAATTTTTAAAAAAGCCGCTCCCGCGAAAGAAGTGGTCGGAGAAAGATCAGAAGAAAGATCAGAAGAGTTCAACAAAGAAACAACTCCTTATGTGCCAGACGAGACTGAAAGATTATTAAGCACAAGAGAAAAAGAATCAACCAAAGAGCTTAATGGTGGAGTCAATGAAACCATTGTAGTCAAGCTCAAAAATGATGGTCAGGGTATTTTCAAGCCCCAGAAAGGCGAACACCCTGGACTCAGGCGTGACATGGGCGGAGACTTGTTTAAGCGAGAAAGAGCCGCCTATTTGGTGGATAGATTTTTAGATTTAGGTCTTGTCCCATCCACTGTGATTCGCGAAATAGATGATGAAATAGGCAGTATTCAAGAATTTATACCAGATGCTAAATTTATAGGCGAATTTACTGAGGACGAAAAAAAACAATATAAAACAGAACTTATAAAATTATTTCTTTTTGACGCCGTCATTTGGAATCAGGACCGTCACGGAAAAAATTTTCTTCTCAAAGATGGGAAAATATATGCTATTGACAATGGTTATGCGTTTGATTCATCGGGCCCATTTTTTTATGGAGATTACGCCGGCGAACCAATTCCAGAAGAAATAAAAGAGAAATTCAGGAAATTTTTATCCTGGACTAATGGTTTGGAAGTTTTTAAAAACCTGCTTGATGAACTTTTGACTCCCGAACAAGCAGAGGCTTGTATTGCCAGGATAAAATTCTTGGGCGATATGATTGAGAAGCATGGAGTCTTGCCACCTTTCGGCGATATTGTGAAATTTAATCCAACCAAATAATTAATATGTCTTTTATCGAAATCTATAAACTTCAAAATGACGCGTCGCAAAAAGTTATCGCCACCTGTAAATTGGCTGACGATGGCAGCGTGGTTTGCGAAGGCGATCAACAGTTCGTTGAGAGTCTTGCCAGAGAAGGCGTTCGAGATTATTCTTCTCCAAATAACTCTGCCAAATTTTTTCCTAAAGATGGAATTAGATTCCTGGAACAGTTGAAATATCATTTTAAGTCTGGTTATTTGATGGCCTCGGATATTAAAGAGTTTTAGGTTTGCGTTTTCTTACCGATCTTTAACTGAATTAAATACATTACACTCCTCCATTTGAGTGCGGAGTAATTAAATTTATACATCTTCTATTTTATTGTCGAGCGAGCTTGCCTTTCCGATCCGCCAGCTGGCGGAGATGATAGCACAGGGTAAATACCCTTTATTGACAATCAGCTAAAATTATGAGATTATAATTTCAAGG
>Ga0265296_1003668_pt1 | contig 13999 bp, 13 predicted proteins | sample MunlanPumphouse1_FD_189073 | JGI IMG/M metagenome (GOLD analysis project Ga0265296, IMG submission 189073) | Groundwater microbial communities from a municipal landfill in Southern Ontario, Canada - Pumphouse #1 | ecosystem: Environmental > Aquatic > Deep subsurface > Groundwater | place... | reverse complement strand
TTGGAAAAGGTGGGTTCTTATGGGAAAAACCTTGACACAATAAAAAATGAGATGGGGATGATGCAAGAATCTTTTGAAAAAATGATTCCATCTATGCATGAAAGAAGCTATGCGAAGAATAATAATAAAAATGGCAATAACAACAATAGGAAAGAAGATTATGAAGAGAATGCAGAAGAAACTTCAGAAGAACCCCAGGAAGAAACTACAACTACTTCTGTAATAAGAAAAAAAACTTCTAAGACGAAGAAGTAAGAATATAATTCTCAATTATCTTGATTTAATCATTAATTGCCTTATGCATTTATATTAATATTTCATTATAAAATTAATAGGTTATACAAATGGACTGTTACAATAATTATATTCTCTAAATCTATTTTTAATTTAATTAAAAGAGGGATTAATTATCCCGACAGTATATTTATCTCAATCAAATTAATATAAAATCATATCCAGCATAATTAATTAAAATTTAATCTTCTCCAGCCAAATTCTTTGTAAGAATACTTGTATATTGCGGCCTATTAGGATTTTTTCCTCTAGTCATCATAGCAATCAGTGCAATAATTATAACGGCAAAGATTATTACTGCACCATACTGATTCCAGAAATAAGATAATCCTGGACCTCCAAGTCCCCATCCAAATACATCGAGAGAATTGTATATCACTGTGCCAATTATAATAAAGACTATAATTGCTAATGCTACCATAAACCAATTATTCTCTCTATTTGTGGGCATAAATAATCCACCCAGTATGAGTATTACTAATATTATGGAAATTGCAACTCCGAATCTTGGAAATATTTCAGAGAAAAACATTGAAACCATATCAAATTGCAAAGACATAAATGCGACAGCTAATGCAATAACTACATTAATACCTTTGCCAGAAGAAGGGTCGTCTTTTCTTGCAAATATATTCATCTTCATAAGCAATCCATAAACTAAAGCAAATATTAAAAGAAAAGGCAAAGCGTATGCAAAAATTCCAGCAGCTTCCCATTGTGCAAATAAATTTCCAAGAGCTCCTCCTCCAAAAGCACCATAAGAAGCTAAAACCATAATTCCGTTCATCATTATATAAATTATTTAATATTGTTTAAATATGTTTCGAATTATTTCGCTTTTGCGGTTTTTAAAACAACTGCTAATGCAGCTGCAACCATTATTACAAAAAAGAAATTTGTCCAAAATGTATTACTCCATGTGGAATTAAATAATTTATCTACAAAAGTGCCTGTATCTACTCCAGCAGCCCAAAATACTGCAACTATTACAGCAAGGAATATAATAACCCCTATTACCCATTTTAATCCAGCAGAAGCATTTCCAAACATTTTAGAATCTTCTGCTCCTGTAGCAAATCCCCAAAGAAGCAAAACGACGAATATAATCACTATTCCTATTGTAAGGAATAATATGAGATTTCCGACCATTTCTTTTGGGAAAACTGCACTAACAAAAATAAAACCAATTACAAACGCTATCAAAGCATTAATCTGTTTATTTCCTTCTCCAAATAGTTTTGTCTTTTCAAGAATAGCAAAGAGTATAAAAAATATTAAAAGGAAAGGGTACACAAATTTAGTCAAAACTGGACTCTGCAAAAAATCTAATCCTGCCATTCCCTCTTTTTCTCCTTACTACTCAGAAACTTCCTCAAACCCTGCTTCTTGGCTTGGTAAAGCTGATTTACTTATTATGAAAACATCACTGATTGATTTAACAAACTGGTGTGGAATTATAACTCCTCTTGCACCACCCATCATAGAGAGAACATTTCCGCCCACTCTTATTCTCCACCCATCAATTTTATTTTCAAAAAGGTTAGCTTCTTCAACTTCACCGAAGAACTCACCCGAGTCAGTAAATACTCTCTTACCCAGAACTTCTGAAACTTTTTTGATTTTCATAATAGAAACTATAATAGTTTATTTAAATACTTTTCCATAATCTATAGAATATTTTGAATAAGATAGAATATCGCAAGATTTATAAAAAAAAATATCCTTTAAAAAGCATGATAAATAGAAAAGAAATTGCGGCATTGATTATTATATCTATAATAACTGCATTTGCCATAACTCTTGTAGAAAGTTTAAATCAATTTTTATTGGTTTTACTAGGAGTTTTCATTTTAATTTTAATAAATGTCCTTGTTAAAAAAAGTGTTGCATATCTCCTTGAATCTGAAATAGAAATAAAAATATGGGAAATGAAAAGATTTGGTTTCAGAACAAATCAATACTGGAAAAAGGCATTTCCTATTGGAGCATTTGCTCCTTTAATTTCAAAGATAATATTTTTCTCTCTAAATGGATTTGTATGGATGGCTTCTCTTGTTTTTGATGTTAAGGCAAAAGCATATCATGCCGCGAAGAGGCACGGTATATATTCTTTCTCTGAGATGACTGAAGAACACATAGGAAGAATTGCTGCAGTGGGAATATTTGCAAATTTGCTCCTTGCTATTTTATTTTATTTCGTAGGAGGAAATTTCGGAATTCTATTCGCAAAGTTGAACATATGGTTTGTATTTTTCAACATGATTCCTATATCTGATTTAGATGGAAATAAGATATTCTTTGGAAACTTAGTATTATGGAGTTTCTTAGCTATTGTAACTCTAATAGGGTTGGGATATACTTTTCTTTTAGTATAATTTTAAAACAACTCTAAACCAATATACGGATTAATTATATTAAATATAACCTAAATTAGGGGTATTAAACTATTGTGATTAGATTGGCCCAAATTAGGGGTATAAATTTGCATTAATTACTTTTATTTTAATTATAATCTGCTGTGGAGAGAATTATATCCATCAAATAAACCATTTTATATCCTAAATCTGCTGTTACATTAATTATTTGTTTTCTATTTAACAAAAATTAATATAAACTCATTTATTTTTTACAATCTATGGAATTCCTAAACAACATCGAACCAAGAGAATATCAAAAAGAAATTTTTAAAACCTGCATTGGTAAAAATTGTCTCGTTGTTCTTCCAACTGGGCTGGGAAAAACTCTTATTGCACTTATGTTAACTATAGAAAGAATGAAAACTTTTCCCAGATAAAAAGTTCTTTTTCTTGCCCCAACGAAACCATTAGCAGAACAGCATTTAAAATATTTTAAGAAAAACCTTCCAGAATTATTCGGTGAAATGCAACTTTTCACAGGGACGGTTAATTCAGAAAACAGAAAAAAAATATGGCAAACAGCAGATATAATATTTTCAACCCCACAGTGCATTTCAAATGATTTGAAAAAAAGAATGTACAATCTGAAAGATGTTTGCCTTTTAATTGAAGACGAAGCGCATAGATGCATAAAAAATTATGATTACAATTATATTGCTCAAGAATATAAAAAACAATCTCTTCATCCAAGAATAATTGGATTAACCGCTTCTCCGGGAAGTGAAAAATCAAAAATAAAAGACATATGCAAAAATCTTTTTATAGAAGAAGTAGAATTAAGGGGAAGAGAGAGTTCTGGTGTTAAAGAATATTTGCAAGAACTTGAATTTGAAAAAATAATGCTTGATTTTCCTCCCGAATTTGAAGATATGAGAAAAGTTCTACTAAAACTTTTTAATGAATATGTGGAGGAATTGAGAACAAGAAAAGTCTTATTCGGACCAGCATCAAAAACAGATTTGATAAATCTCCAAAAAAAGATATCTGCAACTATAGCAAGAAATTTTACAAATTTTAATTATATGCTTGGGGCAAGTGCTTGTGCACAGGCAATAAAAATACAGCATGCACTTGAATTGCTTGAAACTCAAACACTTGAAAGTTTCAATAAATATATAAAAAAATTATTTGAGCAGGCATTAAAAAAACAGAGTAGGGGGGTTGTTAAATTAGTTTCAAAACCTGAATTTAATTTTGTTTTTATGCAATCCAACGAACTTTTGTCCAAAAAAAGAGAGCATCCTAAAATTCAAAAGTTAATTGATATAATAATCCAAGAAAAAGAAAAAAATGCAAAAATGAAAATGATAATCTTTACTCAATTTAGAGACACTGCTTCCAACATTTCAAAAAGAATAAATGAAATTGAAGGAATAAAATCCAAAATATTTATAGGGCAGGCAAAAAAAGGTGAGGGAGAAGCTGACAAAGGATTAAGCCAAAGAGAACAACAAGAAATCCTTCATGAGTTCAGCTTAGGAAAAATAAACATCTTAGTGGCAACTCAAATCGCAGAGGAGGGTTTAGACATAATTGAAATAAACAATGTCATATTCTATGAGCCAATTCCTTCTGCAATAAGAACTATCCAAAGACGAGGAAGAACAGCAAGATTAATGCCCGGAAAAGTTATTGTACTCATAACAAAAAAAACACGGGATGAAGCCTTCTTTTATGTTTCAAAATCTCGTGAGAAAAAGATGAAAATAGCAATAGAAAGCATAAAAGATGACATGACAAAAGAAAATAAAATTGAGATTCAAAAAAAGTTAGAAATAGAATAAAATTTCAAAAGAAACATAATATAGTGGTTTTGAAAAACCCAAAAAAATGATTTTTTGCTTGTTAATAAAAACTATGTATGATAGTAATGGGATTGTATAATTAATAATCCCGTCTATAATTCATTAAAAATAAATAATATAATAAAATTAGTATTTTGTTATATATAATTAAATTTCTTAAAAAGAGGGTTATTCAAAGTGGTCTATAATAAAATTAATTACAATCCTTGTTTCTTCCCAGTAATCTTCTTCATTAAAAACTCTCTTATTTTTTCTGCTACTTCTATTGAGAGAGCTGGAAGATGTCCTTCTGAATGACCTACTCCGCCTTTAGCAGAATAAGCAGAATAACCTGCAGTCTGAATATCAATCGTTGAAAAACCAATAATTCTAGCCAATATTCCTCGAGTTATATCTACATTCTGAACTCTCTCATAAGGTATTGATTTATATTTCTTTACTATAACTCCTTTTTCTATTTTAAGAGAATCTTGAGTTAATTCATACTTCCAGTTTCTATATGCCCAATTAACAAAAATCTCTGTTAAAATAATATAACATAATAAGATTACAAGAGGGAGAAATATAGAATTAAGTTGAATGGTTCCTTCCATAGATTTAATTATATTAAAAAAAGTAAATGCAAAAAATAAAAAGAGTATAATAAACCCGACATAACTTTGAATTCTAAACAACCATTTCGCGCCCTTATGTAAGCTTTCCATATCTTCTTTATTAAAAGCAAATTTATAAATATTTACTTCCTGCTTTACTCTTATAATGAAAACAATAAGATCCAAACCCTTGCTAGATATATTCTCAAAGAGGAAATTAAGTATAAAAAAAGAGGATGAACCAAAAGAAAGCATAATTATAGATTATAGAGAGAAAAATTCCCTTGTTGCTTCTTATCTCGTTAAGCAAGGTTTCCCCGTTGAATTCAAAGAATTAAATATAGGAGATTATATTGTTAAAAATATAATTATTGAAAGAAAAACAGTTCAGGATTTTATAAGTTCTATGATTAATCATAGATTAATAAATCAAATTGAAGAATTAAAACAATATGATAATAAACTATTAATTATAGAAGGAATTTCTGAGCAAGAGCTTTACAGCGAGGGGAATACAGGAATAAATGCAAATGCCATAAGAGGCTTTTTACTTTCAATTCTTCTCAAACACAAAATACCAATTATATTTTCAAAAAATGCAGAAGATACTTCTAAATTCATAAATGTTTTATCAAAAAAGAAAGAAAAAGAAATAAACCTCAATGCAAAAAAGAAAACATTGAATAAAAAAGAACAGCTCCAATTTATAATAGAAAGTTTTCCAGGAATTGGACCTAAGAAAGCCAAAAAACTTCTTGAAAAATTCGGAAGCATACAAAATATAATTCTCTCTTCAACAGAGGATTTAAAGGATATTTTAGGGGTTCAATCAGCGAGCATAAAAGAGATAATAGAAAGGAAGTATTAATTCAGCAAACCCTCTAATTTCATTGCTCGTTCCATTCTAGTGATTCCAATTCCAGCACCATATCTTGGAACCATATTATAAGAAAAATAATAATCTAATTCTTCCATAACTCTTTTTTCAGTAAATTTATTGAATAATAGCATCTTATAATCTCCATTGGAAACTGTATTGAAAAAATGCTTCATCTCTTCAACATTGCAAGACCTCTCTGCACTACCAATGGTCTCCATCCCATGCAATATAACATCTACCTTATTGAAAAGGCACTTTCCATTATACTTCATATTCCAAAAAGGATGAGAATGCATTGGAAAACTTTCAAGAAAGATTAAATTTCCAAAATCTTCTTGAATTTGTTTTTCTTGCTCATCACCTAAAACAGCCACCTTATATTTATCACAACAATTATTATAATCAACAGAAACAACATCTCCTTTAAATCCCAAATATTCTAATAATTCTCTTTCTGTTTTTTTCAATTCATTAATATCTCCCTTTCCTTCAAATTCAAACATAGGAAAAATCAAATCATGCCTTCCTTTAATTGGATTTGGCTCATCTCGAAAAGAAGTGGTTAAACAAAAAACTCCTTCCACATCTTGATTTTGCAGTAAAATCTCTTCTAAAACAACTTGGCCTGTTTGTGGAAGAGGATAATTTATTCCTCCAAAAATAAACTGCCCTATAGTCCTTGGATCTTCACAAGCGGCTAAAATAGATAAATTAGATTGCGCGGGAACTTCTATAAAACTCCTCTTATTTTGAAAATACCCCCTCATAAGGGAAACTATTTTGCTATAATTTTTGAAATCCATTGCATTATACATTTTGCATATATACTCGATTTAATTTCCAATCAAAGGCGTTTCGCACATAAATTCTCAAAAAGTTCTCTAATCTTTTTCTCTCTCTTTTTTGCATTAAAATATTAGTAATGAATGTATATTTTTAAAAATATATATCCTAAGATATATTTGTTGAAAAACAAAAATTATATAAAACCCAGAATGCTTTCTTAATTATATTTTTAATTAATTTAAATTATATTTCTCTATCTCGTCGTACATGGGACCCTTAGAAGTTAGTTTAGATTCCATTAAATAAAATTTATCTACAATAAATGATAATTTTGGAGGTTTAATTTTTCCCACTGCTTCTATAAATCTCTTCTTATCTTCAATTTTTTTTATTCTGGCAATTGTTAGATGTCCCATAAATCTCTTTTCTTTTTCATATAAACCTTCCAGAGAATTATCTATTTCTTTTTGGATATTCTCACAATTAGTTATTTCCAACCAAAGAATCCCCCCTTCTTCTTGCTTATCAAAAAAACCACATTCTTTAATTTCTGTTTCAAATTTATTAAAATTAATTTTTCTTAATCTTAACTTTATGTTTTCTATATCTTCTAAAGAAACTTCTCCCAGAAATTTTAAAGTTAAATGCAAGTTTTTGAGTTCAGTCTTTTTTCCTGTAAACTCTGGCAAGGTTTCTTGTATGTTTTTTATATGCATTAGAATTTTTGGAGGAAATTTTATGGATATAAATGCTCTCATACGATATTATTCTTTTTTGGCTTTAAAACTCTTATTAATTATTTAATTATCTCGAATATAACCTTAATTTCTAACTTCTTGAAACAGGTGGTTATCTCGATGGACTGAACCCCTTAAACCAGACAAATAGTTAATTTAACTTACATATAGCTTATGAAAATCGACTGTTATGGATAACTTAATTTCCTACTATAAAAATTCCGCCAATATCCTTGCACCCAATTTAACAGTCATATTGTTTGCATCTTTCTCTGGATTAATTTCGACTAAATCTACTCCTCTCAAATTTTTTATTTTGTTTAATCTCTGAATAATATAAATAAACTCCCTGCTTGTTAATCCTCCGGGTTCTCTATATCCCGTTCCTATCGCAAAAACAGGATCAACAATATCAATATCTAAAGAGAGATATAGTTCTTTCTTATCTGAAAATTCCATTATAACTTCGCATGTCTCTTCTAAATTTTCTAAAAGTTGATTCATATTAATTATCTTAATATTATTCTCTCTCAAAAATTCAATTTCTTCTTCAGCTGAATTCCTAATTCCAACTAAAAGTATATTTTTTGAAGAAAAACCTTGTTCAATTAAGGCTCTCAACCATTCTTCATGATTGGGGTATTTTTCGCTTCCTTTTGTGACAGACATGCAATCTGGATGAGCATCAAATATAATCAAACAAGGCTCTTTTCCTCTTGATTTACAACTATCCAAGAAAGCCTTTGAAAGAGAATAACTTATAGAATGGTCCCCCCCTAAAAATATAGTTTTTTCTTTTGACTCAAACATATCAAAAGAATTTTTATATATAATTTTATTTGCTATCTCAAGATCTGAATTGTCTAAATGAATCTCTTCCAAATCAATCTCATTTATATTTACAGCTTTTCCAAACTCATTTGAATATATTTCTTCCTTAAGGCATTTTATGATTTCATTTCCTGCTTTTTCACATCCAATGGTTTTTCCCAAACCATTTATTCCTGGAACTTTTACTATAAACATAATTTTAGACAATAAAAAGGGTTTTTAATATTATTGCTCTCCAGGTTTTATTTCTTATCTTGGACGAAATAAATCACTGAACCATGATAAAATCTTCTGAATCAAAGTTCCACTTATGCATTTTCTCTCAACACAGAAATTACTTGTACATTCAAAATTATTATCACATACGGCATCATCTACAATTTGATTTACAAAATCCCCATTTGGAGAGCAATACTTCACGCTTTGCCTATAACCAACCTGAACACATCTTCCATTACTTAATGAACATCCTAACTCACAAGATGTTGTTGCTGCACTATTTGATTGAACACATTCATAACTCTGCACTGAAGCAGAATTTGGTGCACCCGTACTTCCTGGACTTTTCCAAGTATTAATTTGCTCTACTTGATATGTTCTGACAGAAATTGTACTTGGATAAAACTTTTTACAATATGTTAATTTATCTACGTTTATATCACTAATTCCATCTGGATCTGCAGTCCAAACTCCATTTTCAGTATGCTGATTAACTTTCTCTGCTCGAAAAGCAATTCTCTTAATAGAATTATCTTCGGGAGATTTACAAATATTATTTACACACGATTGCCCTGTGGTACAAACATTTGTACAACTAGCACAATGTGCTGTTGTTCCTAATTGAATTTCACATCCATTCGCTGTATTTGAATCACAATCTGCATAACCCGAGGAACAAACAGGAACACATGATCCTGAAGGACATGAAGTTGTTCCGTGAGAATTTAAACAAGTTCCACAAGTCACATCAGCACAAGTTCCATTTTTAGCTGTTCCACAATTTTTATCCCCACAAACTCCTGCAAAAGTATAAAGAGGAGATTTAGGAACACAAGGTGCTGCTGAACATTTATTAGAAACACAATTTGGAGTTGAATCTGGACAAATTCCACAAGTCACATCAGCACAAGTTCCATTTGCAACTGTTCCGCAATTAAAAGATTCACAAGGATTTGTAACAGGAATACATTGTGCTGAACATTTTGTATTAGAACAATTTCCACTTGTGCATTCAGAACCTGAAGAACAAGTTGCCCCATTTTCTTTTAATGTTGTAATACGTATACAAACATTAGGCATTATTGTAGATGTGCAAGCCCATCCAGTTTCAACGACACAACTTGAAGAACATCCATCGCCACTAGCAAGATTTTTATCGTCACAGGCTTCTGTTCCTTCTTTTATACCGTTTCCACAAGCTATTGCTGGAGTCACTACACAATTTGATTTTGCACTATGCACAATACATGCTCCTGAAGAACAAATATAATTCATACATTCAGTATTGTCTGTTTTACAGGGCTTGCCTGTTTCTTCATTAGTGTGTGTACACACACCACTCGTAGAGAAATAATCCTTTGTGCATTCATTATTGTCTGTTGCACACGCACTGGGAGTATGTAAACATTCCCCATTAAAGCATACATCTATAGTGTAAGACTTTCCATCATCAGTACAAGGATTAGCAATAATTTTATTTTCATATTTGCACGTTCCACTTGATGAACAGGTATCTGTAGTGCACTCTTTACTATCGTCACAAGAGCAAACTTCGTTTGTACATGATTGTCCCGATGTGCATTTTGTTGTGGAAGCAGCCTTACAAACTCCAGATTGGCAAGTTTGTCCTGACACACAAACATTTGTACAACTGGCACAATGTACATTTTCCCCTAATTTTACTTCGCATCCATTTGCTGTGCTTGAATCGCAATTTGCATAACCTAAATTACATTCTCCAAAAGCACAAGAAGACCAAGAAGACCAAGTTCCAGAATTACAAGTTCTGCTTCGAACTCCAATTCCATTTGTTATTAAACATGATTCGGTATTTAATCCTGTGCATGTAGAAATATGTGTACAAACATTAGGAGTTGCAGTAGTACAAGTATACCCTGTTTCAAGAACACAAGTTAAAGAACATCCATCGCCACTAACAACATTTCCATCATCACAAGTTTCTGTTCCTTCTTTTTTACCATCTCCACATTTTACAGTATGTGTACAAACATTAGGAGTTGCAGTAGTACAAGTATACCCTGTTTCAAGAACACAAGTTAAAGAACATCCATCGCCACTAACAACATTTCCATCATCACAAGTTTCTGTTCCTTCTTTTTTACCATCTCCACAAACTATTGCTGGAGTTGTCGCGGCTTTACAAACTCCAGAAGTCCCAGTCCAAGAACAACCCGTCGGAGTACAAGTACTTTGAGAAGAAAAGGCATTACAATTTGTAGTTGCATAAGCATAATGAACAAAGGTTCTACCCTCTGACCAATGAGACCCCCCTATGCACAAGAAATTTTTAACACAAGTATATCCATACCATGATTGTTCCTTAACAAAATAACCTACTTGCCCAGCATCGTGACAATCCTCACAAGGAACAGAACTAACCCATCCAGCCCAATCAAAAGGACTACCCAACCAATTCACTTTAAGATTATAAGTTCCAGAACATGCTCCCGCCACTGCACCATCACATTGCCCAGATGTACAATCAAGACCTACCAAACAACTTGAACCAACTGCGCCTTTTGAATCACTCAAATCACTTGAACTCGCAGGATTGCTTGCGTCTCCAGAAGAACTTGATGAATCGCTTGAATCTACAGGATTGTTTGTAAAACTCCCTGGATTTGAATCGTCAAGAATATAATTGATATTAGTATCATCGGAAACTTTCCCAGTTATCTTCCCAAAAATATCATTAAGCGACATAGCACTCACGAATGTTAAAGATAAAATTAATATAAAACTTAAAAGAACAAAAACACCAAAACCTCTTTTCATAATTTAATTTAGAAAAAACAACTTTAAAAATATTTGTATAACTCTCTAAAAGATTATTATTATTGGGTGTTTTAAATATCCTAAAAGATGATTTTTTATTTGTCAATAAAAACGACGCATGGCAATAATAAAATTGTATAGTTAATAATATAATCTATAATCTCTCAAAAGTAAATAATATAATGAAATTGGTATTTTGTTATGTATAATTAAATTCCTTAAAAATAAGATTATTCAAAGTCACCTATTACTATTATTATTTCGGCACCAAGGCAAAAAAACTATAATCATCTTTTACATTCAAAGCTAATTTCTTAACATCTTCCAATTTCACTTTAATAACATCTTTTTCAAAATTGTAAAATTCTTTTGCGTTCCCATGCAATTCATAAGCCAATAAATTAACCATTTGTTGCTGAGAATCTTCCATTGAAATTTGATAATTTCCTATGAGCTGTTCCTTAATTTGATTTAATTCTTTTTCTTCAAGGGAAATTGCAACTTTGCCAAATTCTTCCAATATTAATTTTTTTATTTTTTCAACATTCTCTTTCATAGTTCCAACATAAATCATATTATATGCAAATGTTTTGTTTATGTTTGAATCTCCTTTTACAGAATAAGCCAAATTTCTTTTTTCTCTTATCTCGGCAAATAATCTCGAAGACATTCCTCCAGCCATTAATGCATTTAATACAACTGCTGCATAACTTTTTTTATCTCCCGTAGTTGGGACATGATGTGCAAATATGAGATTTGCTTGATCTATTCCTTCTCTTTCTTCAACTTTGGAACTATTTTCTAACTCAAACTTCTCGAAAGGGATTTTTCCTTTTTCATTTCCAAAATTTTTATCTGCAAACCTAATTAAATAATCAAAATCTGCATCTCCAATAACACATAGAATCATATTATTTGGAGAATAAACTTGCTTGAATTTATTTAAAATTTTATTCCTCGTAAGCGAATTCATCGTATCAAATGTCCCGGCAAGATTTATTTTCATTGTTTTATTATATAATAATTTTTGTATTTCATCCAAAGAATGCATATGGGGATTATCATGATACATTTTAATTTCTTCAAATATAACTTTTCTTTCCTTTTCCAATTCTTTTTCTTCAAAAAGAGGATTTTTAACCATATCGCTCAAAACATTCAATGCCACATTTAAATGTCTTGATGGCATTTTGCACCAGTGGGCAGTAATTTCTTCGGAAGTAAAACCATTCAAATCTCCTCCTCTCTTTTCTATGTCATCAGCAATTTTCTTAGCATTTCTTGTGGGAGTTCCTTTGTATAACATATGCTCTATAAAATGGGATATTCCTTTTTCTTCTTCTTTTTCATTTACCCCTCCATTGCGCACTGCAAAAGAAACACTTACAACGGGCAAACTTCTTTTTTCTAATATTATAGTCATTCCATTTTTCAAAACTTTTCTATAAAATTTGGCTTTCATAATAATAAAATGAGAATAAGCTATTTAAATTTAAATGTTTAATTTAAACTTTATTTTTATATTTATTTTATTGTCTTTGAAAATTTAATTATCTTATAAGTTTGCAACATTCTTCTATTAGTAATAAGATTGCATAATTAAAAATAAACAATATAATAAAATGAGTATTTGTTACATATAATTAAATTCCTTAAAAAAGGGATTATTCAATTAATAAATTGTAGTGATATAATCGCTAAATAAAATTTTATCCAGATAACTATAGCAATTCATTTCCCCTTAAATACAATATATCTTTCCCCCCAAATATCAAAATCTTCAAGTAATTCAAACTTTTCTTCTATAAAATCAATTATCCATTTTCTATTTGCCTTAAATTTATCTTTTTTTATCATGCTCTTGGTTGCAAAGCTTACAACTATTTTATCGCAAAGGGGAACAATCTCCTCTAAAAGTTTCTTTGAATAATCTCTTTCAATCATTTCTAATGAATCAATTACCTTAAAAAGAAAAATCACACGAGGGGATTTACAATCTTTAATCAAGTTTTTTATTTTTTCTATGTTAAATAGACTTTCATGAATTGCTTTTGCATCGAGTTTATTTTTTTTAAAATAAAAATTCATCAAATCTACAAACTGCCCAACGGCTTCTACAGCAGTATAATCAATTTTCATCTTTTTTGGAAAAAATTTATAACTGAAACCATTTATTCCCGAACCCAAGTCTATAAGAGAAAATTCATTTAATACGCCAAACAATTTTTTATATATTTCTGTATAATAATTTAATCTTTCACGAGTAGACAAGTGTTTTCTCAAAAACCATTCTTCACTTTTGTCCTTTATATTCAACAATTTTCCACTTGCAAATGCAGAATAAACCTTTCTGAGCAAATCTCTTGTTAATCTTATCTTTTCTTCCTCAGAGCATTCTCTTCTTTCAAATTTTTCATATGCCAAGAGAATATCTTTTTCTGGAATCTTAGAAAATTCCTTCTTGCTAATGATTCCTTTTTTTATTTCTTCTGTATTCATAAATTATTTAAGCAAGAACAACTTAAAAATTTATATGCCTACAAACGCTTCACCCCAATTTACAAAAGCACAAGGAAAATTTCTCAATGCAAAAAACGATGAAGAAAGATTAATTTTCTTAGATGAAATGCTAAGAGAAGCT
>Ga0265296_1003667_pt1 | contig 14001 bp, 10 predicted proteins | sample MunlanPumphouse1_FD_189073 | JGI IMG/M metagenome (GOLD analysis project Ga0265296, IMG submission 189073) | Groundwater microbial communities from a municipal landfill in Southern Ontario, Canada - Pumphouse #1 | ecosystem: Environmental > Aquatic > Deep subsurface > Groundwater | place... | reverse complement strand
ATTCAGACCTCGGGACATGGAGCATGCGTGTAAGTGCATCGATTTCCTCAAGGAGATGTTCATCCAGGCGAATGTTTATTTGGGTGGTCATGTATATCAAATACTATCATTTGATAGTAAATGCTATATAGTTTTCCAAAGGGGATAAATGATTTTTTTATATTGCAGAATATGTTGAAATCACACAATACTTCGTTTTGCCCCGTCCTTTGACAGCAGCACCACACGGCTGTTCTCGGATTCATCTGCAATGCAGTAACCCATAGCCTGCGCTACCTTTCCTGAAAATTCCCGTACTTCCTCATGGGAAGGCATGTTATCCAGAGTCAGGCGCTTTCTTGAAAAACCAAGGTGCATGTAGGCTTTAAGCTCGACATAATCAGGCTCGGCATGCCCTATAATGTGTGCAAAGCCTTCAGGATTTACCATATTGATGCCTTTTGTTAAAGTAATCCTTACAGCAGTCCTTGTTTCAGAATCCTTCATGACCTCAAGTGACTGCTTTATGTTCTCCCACGTATCCCCGAGAGGCGCGCATACCTTTTCATACGTTTCCCTATCAGGCGCATTCAGGCTGATATAAAGCTGCGTGGGCTTGAGTTTTCCCACCATTTCCGGATTTGTCCCATTGGTGACCACAAAAGTCGTGAGTTCTTTTTTATGGAATTCCTCTATAAGTTCAGGCAGATATGGATAAAGCGTCGGCTCGCCAGAGAGCGATATGGCAACATGCTTCGGTTCAAAAGCCTCTTTCCACTTTGCTTTGTCCATGAACCCGGAGCCGCCGTATCCAGACACTAAACGGCGCTGTTCAGTGAGGCAGCTCTCTACTATTTCATGCGGAGAATCCCATTCTTTTGGAACTTCCACAGGCATTTCTATCGCGCGCCAGCAGTGAAGGCAGCGGTGGTTGCACACGAGCGTGGGCGTCATCTGTATGCAGCGGTGCGAGGTTATGCCGTAAAACTTGGATTTGTAGCAAGCTCCTTCGTTTCGCAGGCTTTTGTTGAGCCACAGGCATGTTTTTACAGCGCCGTGGGAGCCTGCAAGGTGGTAGCCGTGTTTTTTGAGGAGGGATTGGGTGGAGTCTGAAATTGAGGTCATTGTTTTTATCCAGCATAATATTAAAGCATGATAAATAGATTGCCCAAACCGAAAGGTATTATATACAAAATAACATCATCTGGGTAAAACCCATCGAGGTAATTTAATGGCAAGAAACATTCGCGTTGAGAAAATAACACAGACTCCAATCGAAAAACAGGAGATAGAAATAGTAGAGAGAAAAGGGGTCGGGCATCCCGACAGCATGGCAGACGGCTTTGCAGAAGCAGTGAGCCGGGCGCTGTGCAATGAATATATCAAAAAATGCGGAACAGTGCTTCATCATAACACAGACCAGGTAGAGGTCGTGGCTGGGCGCTCCCACCCCCAGTACAAGGGCGGGGAATTAATTTCACCCATATATGTGCTTCTTGTAGGAAGGGCGACAAAAGAATTCAAGGACATAAAAATCCCCACAGACACTACGGCGGTAAGAGCTGCAAAGAATTATTTGAAAACCACCCTTCCCGATATTGATTCGGAACACGACATAATCATCGACTGCAAGCTTGGCGTGGGTTCAACCGACCTCCAGAGCGTTTTCAAACGTGGAAAAGCGCCAATGGCTAACGATACTTCTTTTGGGGTAGGACATGCGCCTTTCTCCGAGGTTGAACAGATAGTCTATAATACCGAACGCCAGATGGTATTGAACTTCAAGAAAGAGCTTCCCGCAATAGGAACGGATATCAAGGTTATGGGTATGAGGAAGAATGACAGCATAACCCTCACGGTAGCCTGTGCAATGATAGATAAACACGTTGACGACCAGGAACATTATTTCCAGATAAAGGAAGAACTGCGCGGCAAAATATTCGATCTTGCAGCGGAATACACAGACCGCGAAGTAGAAGTTTTTGTCAACACTGGCGATGATGCAAAAACAGGCTCGGTTTACCTGACAGTTACAGGAACATCTGCCGAGATGGGCGATGACGGCTCGGTTGGCAGGGGGAACAGGTGCAATGGTCTCATCACTCCGAACAGACCCATGAGCATGGAAGCCACAAGCGGCAAGAATCCTATAAATCATGTGGGCAAGCTGTACAACCTTCTCTCCAACCAGATAGCAAAGGATATTGCAGAGAACGTTTCCGGGATCGAGGATGTTTATATCCGCATCCTTTCCCAGATTGGGAAGCCCATTGACCAGCCGCTTATCGCAAGCGCGCAGGTAATACCGGAGGACGGCGCGAATATGAAGGTTATCAAATCAGAGTCAGAAGCCATCATTGACAGGTGGCTTGCCGATATTACGAAGATTACAGAAATGACCACACGGGGAGAGCTGGCTACTTTTTAGTCCCCTATTATTTTTACATTTACGCTTCTGTTTCTCGGTCCGTCAAGCTCTACAAAGAAGATGCTCTGCCATGTGCCAAGTATAAGGTGGCTGTCTTCGATAGGTATTGTGGCGCTGTTGCCGAGAATGACGGCGCGCAGGTGCGCATGGGCGTTATTATCTATTGAATTGTGGGCATAATTTTTATTTTCAGGGACAAGCGTCTCTAACATCCCCAGTATATCAGTTCTGAGCCCGCGCTCGTTCTCATTGACTATTATGCCGCCTGTGGTGTGCGGTGTGGATATAATGCATATTCCGTCTTTTACGCCGCTTTCTTTAACTATCGCGCGCATGCGGTCGGTTATGTCGATGAGTTCGGTGCGGGTTGTGGTGTGGATGTCCATCTATAAATCCCTTAACTGAATTACTTTGTAAAATGGATAAGCTTTTTCATTAAAACTGTGTTATATAGACAGAATGCAAAAAGGAAAATTAATCACTCTTGAAGGAATCGACGGGACAGGAAAGTCCAGTATAGCAAAGATGCTGAAAACCAGATTTCCTGAAGCCGTTTTTACAGTAGAGCCCACCCTGAGCTGGATTGGGAAAACCGTGAAAAAATCAATCGACTCCGACGCCGACCCGCTTGCTGAGTTATTTTTATTTATAGCAGACCACGCAGAACACATCGCAAAAATAGTCAAACCTGCGCTTGAAGATGGAAAACTCGTTATCTCGGACAGGTACTCTGACAGCAGGTACGCCTATCAGGGCGCTACGCTTTCGGATAAGTTCGATGATGCGATGGAGTGGGTAGAGGGCATCCATAAAGGCTGGACGATTGTCCCTGATTTGACAATCCTCTTTACCATTGACCCAGGCATTGCGGTTTCACGGTGCGGCATCCGTGGCAACCATACAAAGTTTGAAAAAATCGAATTCCTTGAAACCGTGCAGGAGAATTTTTTGAAACTTGCAAAGAGAGAACCGCAAAGATTTGTGGTAATAGATGCAGGACGGGAGCTTGAAGTTGTAAGACTTGAAGTTGAGAATTTGATAGAAAAATTCCTGGGAAAATAAAGTCCACAGGCTCATTCATATCCATAATATTTTATCCTTCCCGCTCCAATATAACAACAACACCATTCTTTTCATGTCCTCAGATAAAATCATCATAAAAGGCGCCCGCGTCCACAACCTCAAGAACATCGACCTTGAGCTTCCAAGAAACAGGCTGGTTGTGATTACAGGACTTTCGGGTTCTGGCAAATCATCCCTTGCATTTGACACGTTATATGCGGAAGGTCAGCGGCGGTATGTGGAGTCGTTATCAGCGTATGCCAGGCAGTTCCTGGGACAGATGGACAAACCTGATGTGGAATATATCGAAGGGCTCTCGCCTGCCATCTCCATAGAACAAAAGTCCACAAGCAAGAACCCCCGCTCCACAGTGGGCACAGTCACCGAGATATACGATTATTTGCGCCTGCTGTATGCGCGAACAGGCAGGCAGCATTGTCCCAACTGCGGCAGTGAAATCACACCGCAGACAGTTGAACAGATTGTGCAGAAGCTCATGGCGCTGCCTGAGGACACAAAAATTCATGTAATGGCGCCTCTTGCAAGGCAGAGAAAAGGCGAATATAAACAATTGTTCGATGACATGGCGCATTCCGGATTCAGCCGCGTCCGCGTGGATGGCAGGATGCACGAGTTATCAGGGGAAATCGCCCTGAATAAACAGCAGAAACATGATATTGATGTTGTTGTGGACCGGCTTATAATAAAAACAGGTATTGAAGAGCGGCTTGCTGATTCAGTAGCCACGGCGCTTAAAGAAGGAAACGGCATTGCAGTGGTGGATGTGCTTGATAGCAAGGAACTTCTCTTCAGCGAGCATGCCGCATGCACCCGATGCGGGATCAGTTTTGAGCAGCTTGAACCCAATATGTTCTCCTTTAACAGCCCGCGGGGCGCATGCCCGACCTGTCAGGGACTTGGGAATACGATGGAGTTTGACCCTGACCTGATAATCCCTGATAAGAGAAAATCAATCAGCGAAGGGGCTATTGAGCCGTGGGGATATGAGCACGGATATTACCGCCAGATGCTCCAGTCCGTAGCAAAACATTATGGTTTTTCCCTTGATGCGCCCTTCTCGGAATTGAGCCCTGAGCATGTGCAAGTGATACTGCACGGGGGGAGCGAACAAATCCATTTCAGGTATGTGCCCCGCGACCGCGACGGGCTCTGGGAACACTGGAACAGCTTTGAAGGGATTATACCGCACCTGGCAAGAAAATACAGGGAATCGCAATCCGAAGAGGCAAGAGAGAATATCCAGCAGTACATGAGCATCAAGGCGTGTACCGTGTGCAACGGGGAACGATTAAAACCTTCAAGCCTTGCAGTCACAGTCGGAGGTAAATCCATTATTGCCGCAACCCGCCTGTCTGTGAAAAAGGCATTGGAGTTCATTGAAGGCATCACTTTTAACGAAAAAGAAGCCATAATATCAAAGCCTATTATGAAAGAGCTTCGGGCGCGCCTCGGTTTCCTTATGGATGTCGGGCTTGATTATCTCACGCTTGACAGGGCGGCAGGCACGCTTTCAGGGGGGGAAAGCCAGAGAATCCGCCTTGCCACGCAGATAGGGTCAAGCCTTGTCGGGGTGCTTTACATTCTTGACGAGCCCAGTATAGGGCTTCACCAGCGTGATAACGGGAGGCTTATACACATGCTGATGCAGCTTCGTGACCTGGGCAATACCGTGATTGTTGTCGAGCACGATGAAGAGATGATTCGGAGCGCGGATTTTATCGTGGATATGGGACCAGGCGCAGGAGTGCATGGCGGCGAGGTCGTGGTGACAGGAAGCTTAAAGGATGTCATCAAATGTGATAAATCGCTTACGGGGAAATATCTCAGCCATAAAAAAGTGATTCCAATCCCTAAAAAACGAAGAATATCCAGAGATAAGCTCACAATCGTTGGCGCAAACGAGAATAACCTCAAGCAGATAGATGCCAGCATACCGCTTGGAGTGATGACATGCGTCACCGGCGTATCAGGCTCAGGCAAAAGCACGCTGGTAAACGATATTCTTTACAAAGCCCTGGCGCAGAGATTTTACCATGCAAAAGAAAAACCAGGGAAGCACAGGGGTATAATCGGGTCAGAAAACATAGATAAAGTCATAATAATAGACCAGTCGCCAATCGGCAGGACACCGCGTTCAAATCCTGCCACATACACCGGGCTTTTTACTCCTATAAGGGACATGTTTGCAAAACTCCCATCAGCTAAGGCGCGCGGATACATGCCAGGCAGGTTCAGTTTCAATGTCAAGGGAGGAAGATGCGAAGCCTGCAAGGGGGATGGGATTATCACAATCGAAATGCATTTCCTGCCTGATGTTTACGTGCCGTGCGAGGTATGCCACGGGAAGCGATTTAACAGCGAGACCCTTGAAATACTCTATAAAGGCAAAAATATCGCGCAGGTGCTGGACATGACAGTGGAAGAATCGCTTGTTTTCTTTGAGAATATTCCAAGGATTAAACGCCAGCTCCAGGCGCTTTTTGATGTGGGGCTGGGATATATAAGGCTCGGACAGCCCGCCACCACACTTTCAGGAGGAGAGGCGCAGCGAATCAAGCTTTCCACGGAATTGAGTAAAAGAAGCACGGGTAAGACGCTTTACATCCTTGATGAACCCACGACGGGGCTTCATTTCGCTGACATCCAGAAGCTGCTGGACATGCTCTCGCTGCTCGTGGATGCGGGCAACAGCGTGGTTGTGATAGAGCACAACCTGGATGTGATAAAAGTGGCTGACCATATAATAGACCTGGGACCGGAAGGAGGGGATAACGGTGGAAGGATTGTGGCTGAGGGAACGCCTGAGAAGGTGGCAAAGATTGAGGGGTCTTATACCGGCTATTACCTGAAACGTGTCCTTAATGCCTGATGCGATGACAGGGAAGCGGTAAAGAATCTCACTGTTTTCAGGATTATAGATTTTTTGACCTTCGCAGCACGGTTTTAATTCGGGCTTTTAGCTCATTGAGATTGAAAGGTTTTGTTACGTAATCATCCGCGCCAATATCCAGAGCTTTCACTTTGTCTCTTGCAGCATATTTGGCTGTCAACATGATTATCGGAATATTCTTTGTACGTGCGTCTTTTTTTAACCGGGCGCATACCTCATAACCGTCCATTTCAGGCATCATAATGTCAAGAAGAATCAGGTCAGGCATCTCGGTTTTTGCTTTATCTATCGCCTCGTAACCATTAAGGGCTTCAATGACTGTGTAATCCTCAACATGTAGAGATATTTTTAAGGGTAGAAGCGTATCTATCTCGTCATCAACTATCAGTATCTTTGACCTCGTATCAGAAAAATTCCTGATTCTTTCCGCAACTTCTTCTTCCGGGATTCCAAGTATCCGGGATAACTCCGGAGCTGATATAGCCTCATTATTTTTTATCGCTTCAAGGATTTTTTCATCGATAGCGTTTTTATTCATGGACTGCCACCGCCGTTATTCATAAGATGTTTTAAATCTTTATAAATTTTAAGCAGGTATTTTGTCAGCTCGTTTTCCTGGTTTAATCTGAAAACCCGTATCTGTTTACCAAGCGGCGTCTCTTTTATTATTTTTAAATCCAGAAGCGGCTCAATTACGCGCGATACCGTGGAATGGGAAAGACCTGTATCTGCCGCAATCCCTGAAAGATACGTGTCATTGTCTTTATTATTAAGTAAATATTCTAAAACGACAAGCTGGGCTGTATTACCGAATATTTTTTCAAAACCGGGCGTAGGCATATTAATATAAATATTACCCTGTTGTTATATAAGTTTATCTTTTTTAATCTGGCATTGGTTTTTATGAAAAAGCTTAACCACAAGTGTTAAATATCATGAAATTTATGTGTAAACCTGTCGATTTATAGACAAGTAATGGCGGGTTGGGGAGTGTGGTGGTTTTTTTGTTTCCCCTGATTGCATACAGTCTACTTCATATTCAAAAGCTTCCCGGGAATCTCTTTCTCCAGGTGTTATAGTTGAAAACTGAATGTTTTGAATTTATCTTTGCGTCCTTTGCGCCCTCTGCGGTGAATAAAATCAAACACCGCAAAGCACGCCAATAACGCAAAGGGGACTGGGCATAAACAACGAACCTATACGAACTCGTACAAACTCAGAGTTAAATATTTTCAACTGTCAGGCGCGCCGATAGGAAAACGATGCAGCCTAAGCATATCGAAATCACGAACCGCAGATAAACGCAGATGAACGCAGATTTATTGTACCGGTTAGCGATCACTTCTTACCTTCGAATCTATCTCCTTCAGCAGCTTTTCCGCCTTCTCCAGAGCAGGCGCATACCCGCATCCCGCCCTCTCTTTTGCGCTCTCGCCGTGCTGTCTAGCCTTCGCAATCTCGCCGGCATCAAGATAGAACTCTGACATGAAGTTGTGTATATCAGCCTGCTTCAGCCTGTATTCGCACCTGTCCGCGATTTGCAGGGCTTCTTCTGCAAATTTTATTGCCTCTGGTTTGCGGTTCTGTTTAAACCTGAGTTTGGCAAGCTCTAAAAGGATGTCGGGTTCATATTCTACAAGATTGATCCTTCTGTCTCTGATTAAGGCTCCCTCTAAGTGCTGCTCAGCTTCGGGATTTCCTTTCATGAGGTGGGCTGCGCCGAGGAGGTATTCTGCTCGGACGATGTCTCTTTCATTTTTTTTGGCGTCAGCCAGTTCACGGGCTTTTCTGGCATGTTTGAGGGCTTCTTTGGCGTTGGACATGAGGACTGCACGGAGGGAGCGATATTCCCAAGCAATACCTTGAGATTGAACTTCCTTCGACTTTGTGAATACCTCAAAAGCAATTATAAGTTCATTTTCCGAATCCTTGAATTTCCCTCGATAAGCAAGCATCCGCCCAAGTTCCACATGACCTGCTGCTTCATAAAGTTCTTCCTTAATCTCACGGCATATTTCAATTTTGCGTCTGAGATTGGATTCGGCAGCATCGAGTTCACCGATTGTAATTTGAGCCACGGAAGCGAGGGCACCCAGACCGATGGCCACATCTTTTTTGGTTCCTATTTTCTCCGCAATCTCATTTGCCACCGCAAATATAGGCATTGCCCGTCTGGGCTGCCCAGAAAGCGAATAAGAATTCGCAAGTGCACTCAGCGTCCATCCCCCATCAAATTCATCCTTCAATCTCGGCAGTTTATCTTCACCGTCAGGAAAGAGAGCACGGAGAAGTTCAATTATCGTTTGATATGCTCCAAATCTATAATATAACGTCCTTGCAAGTCTATTTCTAAACAATTCTATCGCTTCATCATATCTCCCAGCCCTTACTGTATGGAGGTACAACTCAATAACCGGCGCCAGATCATCACCCGACTCGATCTTTTCCGGCGCTGGAATTACCGCAAAATAATCTATAAGTTCAGCATGAACCCCTTCCTTATACCTTAACCTGTCATAACAGTATTTTCTCACAAGTGGATGCAAATCAAATTTATTGCTTTTTTTATCTCTGAGAAGCATTCCTCTTTCCACAAGTTCAATCAAAACTTTGTTTAGTTTTCCCTCACCGCCAAACTCATTAAAAATTACAATCGCATCCCAATCCATCGGGTTTCTGAATGCAGCAAGTTTGCTGATAAACTCCTGCTTTTTCTTATCCAGCGAGTTATAAGCAAATTCTAATATGTTATGACCTTCTTTACCTTTCAACTCTGGTATTAGGTCGTATTTCATCCATTCCTGTATATCTCCTGGATTTTTAGGGTCGAACACAATCATACCCGAAAGCAGTCTCAGATAAAGTGGATGATAACCAACACTTTCGCAAGCCGTTTCTATTTCTGCTCTTGTTCCTTTAACTCCCTGACGGTGGAAAAATTCAACAGCGTCTTCTTTATCCATCTGTTCTAAATCCTTCCGCAAACAGCCTGCCAGACCATCAAGCTCTCTGGGATACAAGCGACTGGTCAGCAGTGTTTTTGTCCTCGGATAGCCGCTCGACAGCCACTGAAGAAACATGCCGCAATTCGGCTCGATGCAGGAACGGAAGTCTCCTCTCTCATCCTCTTTAATTTCATCGCCCTGATAAGGAGAACCCAAATTGTAGTAATTGCGCAAAACCCTTTCAACTCCGTCAAGCACCAAAAGATAGCGATTTTCGGACAGGACTTTATAGAGGAACTCCATCTTGTCCCTTGTTGATGCAAGCTTATTCCAATCAATCTCATTATCGCTGAAGTATTCGATAGCTTTCCTGAGGAATCTATCAAAGCCTGCCTCGCTATCATAGAATGACCACCACAGAATCTTCCTCGGCTGTTCATCACTTCCTTTAATATCTTCTGTGAGCCAGTGCCATGCCAAAGCTGTTTTTCCCATACCTCCCATAGCAATAACAGACAGCATTGGATGAGAATCTTTTCTCAGCCAATTTGTAAACATTTCTCTCTCTTGTTTTCTGCCTGTAAAGTTCTCATGCATTGGATAGGCAGGATAATATGCAGGTGGAATAGGAAATTTTTGTATGTCCCGATTTAGTTTATCATAAAATGCCTCAGGAGTTGTATAAAATGAGCAGGTATGTTTTTTAAGTAAATTACGAAATCCAGTAATATCCGCTTGATTTTTATCCCTTAAATCAGGGGTAGAACGCCACGGATGATTATCATCCATCAGATAAATTCGAACTGGAATCTTATTCCTCAGAGCATGTTCATACTCCAATTGTGTTATTGAAATCGTCTGCCCATCGGGAATATTCCCATATCTGTATGCAACAATGAGAACCAGTGCATCGCATTCTTCTACTCTCTCAGGACAAAATTCCGTAGGTTCATGCGTATGGCTCTGAAAAGTTTCCATCCCGATAAATTCGTCTTCGCTCTCTTCAATAGCCTTCCTTGCTTTATCCCGATACTCTTTCAAATCCAGGTAAGTAGAGCTGACAAAAATTTTCATTTCAAACTCTCAACTATATTGAATTAACCGTAAATAAACCCCAGTCCCCCATGAATAAATCTGCGTTTATCTGCGTCCCGATTACCCTTCGGGAGCGGGAATCCACGTATGCCTGCGGGCATACGTGTCTGCGCCCTTCCGAGGCGCAACTCGGAATCTGCGGTTAATATTTTATTGATGGCAATCGGAATACTATATTATAACACAGCATAACTAAACGCATCTAAATCATTAAATCTATGACACAAACCATCGAAAATGCAAAAAAACTCCCCGCTTCACCCGGCGTTTACATCATGAAAGACAGGGAAAATAAGGTAATCTACGTGGGAAAAGCAGCCTCGCTCCGCGACAGGGTGAGCCAGTATTTCAGGGCGCAGGAGTCGCCTAAAAACCGCATGCTTGTGAGGAATATCGAGGATATCGAGTACATCGCGACCGAAAACGAGGTCGAGGCGCTGGTGCTGGAATCAAACCTCATAAAAGAACATACGCCCCGTTACAACGTTCGCCTGCGCGATGATAAGGCGTATCCGTATATCAGGATAACGAACGAAGAGTATCCGCGCATCTGCATTGCACGGCGACGGGAGCGGGACGGGGCGCAGTATTTCGGACCTTACCCGGGTTCAAAGGCTGTGCGTGAAATGATAAAAATAGCGTCCGGGTTTGGCGTAAGAAGGTGCAGGAAGAAACTTCCCTGTCCCCTGTGCCTTAACTACCACATAAAACAATGCGCTGCCCCATGCATTGGAAAAGTTACAACAGAGGAGTACCTGGACATAATCAGGAACGTTACAAGCTTCCTTAAAGGCAAAAGCAGCGAGCTTGTACATTCCCTGAAAAAAGAGATGAACCGGCTCTCTGAGATACAGGAATACGAGGCGGCAGCACACCTCCGCGACCAGGTCAATGCGCTGGAAGAACTGTCTATAAAGCAGCGCGTAAGTATGGCAGGTAACAAAGAGCAGGACATAATCGCGTATGCAGCATCCGCAACCGTGGGAAGCCTCCAGCTCTTCCACATAAGTGAAGGGAAACTAAAAGGGCGCGATACGTTTTCGCTGAACACTGCAGGCTCGGATGAAAACGAGGTGCTTTCGAGTTTTATCAAACAGTACTACCAGGACGTCAAGCCGCCGCAAGAAATAATAATCCCTTTTGAGATTGCAGATGATTCTATATTGCGCTGGCTATCCGGGAATGGTTCAAAGCTTAAAACTCCAGGGAACACGACCGAGAAGGGACTGATGAACCTTGCAAAAGAGAATGCGCGCCTGCTCCTGACCCAGAAGCTTTTGGAAAGAAAAGATAAACATGAGGCGCTTACTGCCCTGCAAAAATCCCTTTTCCTTCCTGTTGCGCCATCACTAATCGAAGCTTTTGATATTTCAAACATCAGCGGTACTGATGCTGTCGGTTCTCTTGTTGTGTTTGGGAACGGGGAGCCTGACAAAAAGAATTACAGGCGCTTTGGGATAAAGACAATAAAGGGCGCGGATGATTTTGCCATGATGGCAGAAGTGGTAACGCGCGCATACTCGCGCAGGAAGGAGGAAGGAAAAAAAATGCCTGACCTCGTATTGATAGACGGGGGAAAAGGACAGTTAAACGCTGCCCTTGGAGCGCTTTCAGGACTTGGCTTGAAGCTGGATACAGCGGCGCTTGCAAAGGAGTTTGAGTATATTTTCCTTCCGGGAAAAGATGCGCCAGTCATTTTGCCAAAGGAATCACCAGCGCTTCAGTTATTGCAGAGGATAAGGGATGAAGCCCACAGGTTTGCGCTTGGATACCACAGGAAACTGCGGGGAAAGAAACTGAGGGCGTCGGCTCTTGATGGGATAGCAGGGATAGGAGAGAAGAAAAAACGCGCTCTGCTTGTGTATTTCGGGTCGGTTGAGGAATTGAAGAAAGCCGGGGTTTCCAGGATTGGGGAGGTACCCGGGATTTCGAGGAAGGATGCTGAAACGGTTTACGGGTATTTCCATAAAACGAGAATGTAAAAAAGTTTGGTTTTTTGCGTAAAATATTCGCCGCAGAGGCACAGAGAGCACCGAGAAATAATTACTCTGTGCCTCTGCGACTCTGTGGCTATTTTGCTTTTTGATTGAACAACACCAAATAATTTTACAGCCGCATGCCAACTAAAAAACTATATACCTCAAACAACATCTTAGCCCCGCAGGGCTCGTGGTCTAGTCGGCTATGACATCGCCTTTACACGGCGGGGATCCGGAGTTCGAATCTCCGCGGGCCCATTTATTCAATTTAATTTTGTTCACTGCAGGATTGCCAGCCTGTGCATCCTATATATTTTTGTATCAAACAAACCATTTTTAGTATGATAAATAGGGCCGGGTTACAGATTAATATATTAAGAGTGGGGAATAATACATATGATGAACCGGGCTGAAATTCAGAAGTTCTTTCTACTCGAAAATGACCCCCAACTATTTGAAACCGCCCTTTGTCCCCGATCATGTGGGGGCGGAGCAGAATTTGAACAGCTTGCCCTGTATGGCGATATAGTAATTGACAAGCATTTGCTCGACTACTTAATAAATGAAGATTTTCAACAGAATGGAGATCTCACGAAGCGTAAGGGTACAATACACCATGAGAATATGATCAAAGCGTTCGCAGATTATTTGGGCATTCCAGATATTTTGACTCCATTAGATTCGACATATCACCCTGAAGACAGAGATTTGGCGGAAACAGTGGAAGCCTTAATTGGGGCCGCGTTTAAGGCCAATGGTTTAGAAAGATGTTATCCCATAATTCACTCGTTTGTAATATTTGCCATAAAAAAACAGAAAAAAACACGAGAACTGGGCGAATTTGACGAGACAAAAGATTACAAGTCAGAATTATTTGAGTTATTCCAAAAAAAGCATTTAGTTTTGCCCAATCTCGAACCAACCCAAAAAGAAGGGACTGGTGGCAGGTCCATCTTCCAATTTGAAGGCGATATAACTTTAGATGAAAAAAAACATGAAATTCTCACCAATCCTTGGCCAACAAAGAAATTAGCCGAAAAGGAAGCTGCATATCGTGCTCTTCTCGCCATTACTGGCAATAATGCAGAATATACAAAGTTCGATCCTACAAAGGACAAAATTCCATCACAAGAAAAAACGGTGCATCCTACAACATCCATCGATAATGAAGAACTTATTTTCCGTAAACCAGCTCCCCAGAACGAATCAATGGAAGTGAATCAGAACACTGGTGAGTTGTTGGTAGACTGGGTGAATCGTAAGGCTAAGGAAAATGTCTTTGGCATGTTGACCCTGCTCAATGCCCGGCTCGACACCGTAAGGGGAGCATCTTGGACTTGCGAAATCTCTTCGGGTGTGTTGTTGGCCCTCATAAATTTGAAACTTGGAGAAGAGAATTATTTTGCACTTGGGTTTGGGTCATCAAAGACAAAAGCCCGAAAAGCCGCAGGAGAAGACATGCTAATGAAATCAAATCTAATCAAATGGCTTGAGAAAAACTATCCGAAATATACAATTGACCATATTTAGAATTTTTTTCTGAATTATTGAAAGCATCACGGAGAAGTACTATATTGGAGAAGTTTCTCCTAATGTAATAAT
>Ga0265296_1003666_pt1 | contig 14009 bp, 13 predicted proteins | sample MunlanPumphouse1_FD_189073 | JGI IMG/M metagenome (GOLD analysis project Ga0265296, IMG submission 189073) | Groundwater microbial communities from a municipal landfill in Southern Ontario, Canada - Pumphouse #1 | ecosystem: Environmental > Aquatic > Deep subsurface > Groundwater | place... | reverse complement strand
TGCTCGCGGAACAGTTCCGTGACCTGCTTGGCCTCGTCCTTGCGCAGCAGGCCCGTGTCCACAAACACGCAGGTCAGCTGATCGCCGATGGCTTCGTGGATCAGGACGGCGGCGACGGACGAGTCCACGCCGCCCGACAGGCCGCAGACCACCTTGGCCGAACCGACCTGCTCGCGGATCTTGGCGATCTGCTCATCGCGATAGGCGGCCATGGTCCAGTCGCCGGTCAGGCCGGCGATGCCGTGGGTGAAGTTCTTCAGGATCACGGCGCCGCGTGGGGTGTGCATCACCTCCGGGTGGAACTGCACGCCGTAAATCTTGCGCTCCTCATTGGCGATGGCGGCGTAGGGCGCGCCTTCCGAGGTGGCGATGACGTGGAAGCCTTCAGGAATGGCGGTGACGCGGTCGCCGTGGCTCATCCACACGGTCTCGCGGTGATCGACGGCGCCGATGCCGGCGAACAGCGGGCTCTCGCGGGTGATGACGATCTCGGCGCGGCCGAACTCGCGATGGTGGCCGCTCTCGACCTTGCCGCCCAGCTCGGCGCAGATCGTCTGTTCGCCGTAACAGATGCCCAGCACAGGCACGCCCGCCTCGAACAGGGCGTGGTCAGCCTTGGGGCTGTCGGCGTCGGTTGTCGAATTGGGGCCGCCCGACAGGATGATGGCCTTAGGCGCCACCGTCTTCAGCGCCTCGCCCGCCTTGTTGAACGGGTGGATCTCGCAATAGACGCCGGCTTCGCGCAGGCGCCGCGCGATCAGCTGCGTCACCTGACTGCCGAAATCGACGATGAGAACGGCTTCATGGGTGTGTGGCGCGGTCATGAGGGCTCAGAATCCGAAGCGGGCGTTGATGGGGCGGGTTCTTGACGGGTGAAGACGTCGGGATCAAGTCGCGAAGCCGGGACATCGGCCAATGCGGCCAACCCTTGCGTCGTCAGCACCTCGGTCAGACGGTCCCAGGCGGCGGCCAGGTTGGCGTCGACGTGGTGCAGGGTGGAGGTCCAGTCCTCCAGCCGGGTCAGCTCGCTCTTGCCGTCGCTGACGCCGCGCAGGGCGACCAGCGGCACCCCGAACGTCTGTGCGACACGCAACAGGGCGAAGGTCTCCATGTCCACCATCTCGGCCTCGATGGCGTCATAGGCGGCGCCGGAAACCACATTGGCGCCGGTCGACAGGGTCGCGGTCGGCACGCCGGGTATGGGGCAAGGCAGGGGCAGGACGGCGGGCAGGTCCAGCAGCGGCGTCCGCCCCTTCTCGAAGCCCAGCGGACTGGCGTCCATGTCGCGATAGCTGACCGACGACGCCTGATAGACCGCCGCGTGCTCCAGGTCGCGCGATCCGCACGAGCCCAGGGAGACGATCAGGTCCGGCAGGACGTCCTCGGCTTCCAGCCGCGTCAGAGCCGCCGTCAGGGCGATGGCCGCCTCGATCGGGCCGATGCCGGTCATCAGGGGCGTGATCCGCGCCTGAAGGGCGGAGCCGTACTCAGCGGGCGCCGCCATGACGGGCAGGACCGTCAGGCCATAGATGTCTTCGGAACGCCCCTCGCTCACGCCGTCCGCTCATAGACGGCGGCGAAGAAGCCGTCGGTCCCGGTCGAGGCGGGCGACAGGCGCAGGCGATGACCGCCCGCCGCCAGTTCACCCAGCCGCTCGCGCGCCGCATCGGTCAGGGTCGAGGCGTTCAGAGCCTGAGCCACCGGGACCGGCGCGAACTCGGGGTGGTTTTCCTCGAAGGCGTCGGCCGTGGCTTCGTTTTCGCCCCGCAGCATGGAGCAGGTGACGAAGACCAGACGCCCGCCGGGCTTCACCAGGGCCGAGGCGCGGTCCAGAATCTGGACCTGCAAGGCGTGCAGGCGCTCCACCTCCGACGGCTTCAGGCGCCAGGCGTCCTCGGGACGACGGCGCCAGGTGCCGGAACCGCTGCACGGCGCATCGACCAGAACCACGTCGGCCTGACGCACCAGGTCCTCGACCCCGCCGCCGTTCTGGCCCAGCAGGCGCAGGTCGGCGGTGACGCCGGCGCGGGCCAGGCGCGGACGGATGTTGTCCAGACGCTTCTGCACCACGTCATAGGCGAACAGGCGGATGGTGCTGGTGATCTCGACCGGCTTGGCCTTGGGCTTGGGTTGGGGCTGGGGCGCAGCGCCCTCCCCGCCGACCGGCGACCATGTGGCGACCGGCGCGGCCTCGGCTTCAGCCTTGGGCGCCCTGGTCACGACCGGCTGGCCGAGCATGGCCAGACCCAGGGTCTTGCCGCCGCCGCCGGCGCAATAGTCGACGACCGTCATGCCGGACTCGACGCCGGTCAGCCAGCAGGCGACCTGACTGCCTTCGTCCTGAATTTCGATATGGCCCTGCTTGAAGGCCTCCAACGCCTGGACGTTGGGCGGGGGCTCGGCCGACAGGCGCAGGCCGACAGCGGACCAGGGCGTGCGCTCGGGCGACAGGCCGGCCTCGGTCAGTTCCGCCTCGACGCCCGCGACCGTGGTCTTGGCCACGTTGACGCGCAGGTCGATGGGCGCGCGCGGCGCCATCAGTTCGTGGGCTTCTTCAGTCCAGCGGTCGCCGAAGGTGATCTTGAAGTCCTCGACCACGAACTCGGGCAGGCCGGCGGCGACCCAGCCGGGCAGTTCGCCCGGCCCGGCGGTGATACGGGCGCGCTCCTGCTTCGACAGGGGACGCGGGCCGTACCCCTCGCCCGAGTGCAGCAGCTCGATCTCGTCCAGCGACAGGCCGTCGATCAGCGACAGCGAGCCGATGACCAGGGCGCGACCGTCTTCACGACCACCCATGGCCCAGACCAGACGCCCGCGGGCGCGGATGACCTTGTAAACGCGGTCGGCGATGGCGCGACGATCCTTGGACCCCGCATAGCGGTTGGCGGCGCCCCAGGCCTTCAGCACCACCTCGGCCGGCTGGCGGCTGTGGGCGATGCTGTCGAGGACGGAGGCGGCGGCGGCGAGGCGGGCTGCAGGGGTCAATCGGGTCTCGGATCAGTTAAAAAGAGCCGCGAGGATCATGATCAGTCCCGCAAGCGAGACCAGCCAGACCAGCGACCGGATATAGGGCACGCCAAAGGCGTAAAGCGGAACATAGACGACGCGCGCCCAGAAATAGAGGGCGGCGCCCCACAGGGTCAGAGCGCTCTCCGCCCCCGTGACGTGGGCGATCAGAACGGCGCCGATGAACAGCGGCAGGGTCTCGTACAGGTTGGACTGGGCTCTTTCGAGGCGTCCGACGACAGGGTTATGCGATTCAGGTGTCTGATCGCGAGCGCCGGCGTTCCATTTGGAGCCGAACTCCAGGGTCCGCGCTCCAGCCGGCAGGAAGATCTGCACCAGGGCCAGAACCAGCACCGCAGCCAGATAGGTCAGTTCAGTCGTCACGTCCTCGCCCCTCCGCATTCAGTCACAGACAAAACCGCTCCCGATCCGAAGATCGGGAGCGGATCAGGGTCAGCCCTGACGATAGTTCGGCGCCTCGCGCGTGATCATCACGTCGTGGACATGGCTTTCGCGCAGGCCCGCATTGGTGATGCGCACGAAGCGGGCGCGGTCCTGGAAGTCCTTGATGGTGGCGGCGCCGACATAGCCCATGGAGGCGCGCAGCCCCCCGACCATCTGGTGCAGCACCGGCGAGATCGGCCCCTTGTAGGCCGTCTGCCCCTCGATGCCCTCAGGAACCAGCTTCTCGGTCGAGACCTCCTTCTGGAAGTAACGATCCGCCGAGCCGGCGCCCATGGCCCCGACCGAGCCCATGCCGCGATACGACTTGTAGGACCGGCCCTGGTACAGGAAGACCTCGCCGGGGCTTTCGTCCGTGCCGGCGAACATCGAGCCCATCATGGCGACGCTGGCGCCCGCCGCGATGGCCTTGGCCAGATCACCCGAATACTTGATGCCGCCGTCGGCGATGACCGGCGAGCCGCTGTCCTTGGCCGCACGGGCGGCGTCCATCACGGCGGTCAGTTGCGGCACGCCCACGCCCGCGACGATGCGGGTGGTGCAGATGCTGCCCGGACCGATGCCGACCTTCACGGCGTCGGCGCCGGCGTCGATCAGGGCGCGGGTGGCGTCATAGGTGGCGACGTTGCCGGCGATGATCTGCAGACGGTTGTTCTCGCGCTTGATGCGCTCGACCACCTGGGCCACCGAGGCCGAGTGGCCGTGGGCGGTGTCGATCACCACCACGTCGGCGCCCGCTTCGGCCAGGGCCATGGCGCGCTCGTACCCGGCGTCGCCGACGGTCGAGGCGGCGCCGACCAGCAGGCGGCCCTGCTCGTCCTTGGCGGCGTTCGGGAAGGCCTGCGCCTTCTCGATGTCCTTCATCGTGATCAGGCCGACCGCGCGATAGTCTTCGTCCACGACGATGACGCGTTCGATCTTGCGCGTACGCAGCAGGTTGCGCGCCTCATCACGCCCGGCGCCTTCGCGCACGGTGATCAGGTCGCCCGTGGTCATCAGGGCCGAGGCCTTGATCGAGGGATCGCTCTCGAACCGCATGTCACGGTGGGTCAGCATCCCGACCAGCTTGCCCGTCGCCGGATCGACCACCGGGAAGCCGGTGATCTTCTTGCGGTCGACAATCTGGCGGACCTCGCCCAGGGTCGTGTCGGGCGACACAGTCACCGGGTTGATGACCATGCCGCTTTCATAGCGTTTGACGGTGCGGACCTGCTCGGCCTGCTCCTCGATGGTCATGTTGCGGTGAAGCACGCCCAGGCCGCCGGCCTGCGCCATGGCGATGGCCAGGCGGCTTTCGGTCACTGTGTCCATGGCGGACGACAGCAGCGGGATGTTCAGTTTGATGTTGCGCGTCAGCTGGGTCGAGACATCCGCCATCGCTGGCATGATCTCGGACGGGCCGGGCTCGAGCAAAACATCGTCGAAGGTTAGGCCTTCGCGTATCTCCATAGGGAGTCTCCGTTTTGCGGGCCGCGTATAACGCCCCATGGCGGGGAACCGCAACCCCAAGCGCGGGCTATAGGAAGAATAAGAGGAATTGCCTTGCACCCTGAGGCGTCCAGACCCAAGTATTGCGAATGGTTCGCATATTGATCAGCACCGCCCGACGCCTCGCGCTCAAGATCGCGAGCTACGGCCTCATGCACCTGATCGTGGCCATCCTGGTCGCCTTCGCCCTGACCCGCGACTGGCGCATCGCCCTGGCCGTCGGCGTGGTCGAGCCCATCTTCCAGACCTTCGCCTATTCCATCCACGACCGGATCTGGCACCGGATCGAACAGCGCCGGATGCTGTCGGGCTTCGAGGAAACCGCCGAGGCCGTCACCGCCCGCCTCGAGCTGATGACCATGGCGGAGCAGGATCGCGCCCACGGCGGGCATCAGGGCCACAGCCACGCCCTGCCCCGCAGCCTGAAGCAGGTGGCGCTGAAGACCGTGACCTATGGCCTGATGCACTTCACCGTGGCGGTGCTGGTCGCCTTCGCCCTGACCCACGACTGGCGCATCGCCCTGGCCATCGGCACGGTCGAGCCCTTGGTCCAGACGGTCTTCTTCACCCTGCACGACCGCATCTGGACGCGCATCGAGGCGAACAAGGCCCGTCGGGCGGCGGAAGCGGCAGCGGCCTGACCCCGACCGTCATCCCGGAAGCGGCGAAGCCGCTATCCGGGACCGCAGCAAACGCAGACGTCGGAGCCTTGGGCGGTCCCGGCTCTGCGCCTCGCGATGCGAGCCTCCGGCCGGGATGACGCGAAATGAACTACCGCTTGTTCAGCGCCACCAGAAACACCTCGGCGCTGCCCTTGCGGCTCGACTCCGGCTTCACATACTTCACCGTCTCGAACTCCTCGCGCAGCCGCGTCAGAACCCCGCCGGCGTCGCCCCCCTGGAAGTTCTTGGAGACGAAATTCCCGCCCGGCTTCAGCGTGCGGATGGCGAAGTCGGCGGCGATCTCGATCAGGGCGATGATCTTCAGGTGGTCCGTCTTGCGGTGGCCGACCGTGTTGTGCGCCATGTCCGACAGCACCAGATCCGGCCGTCCGCCGATGGCGTCGATCAGCTGCTGATCCACGCCCGGATGGGTGAAGTCAGCCTGAATCAAGGTCGCGCCGGGAATCGGCTCGATCATCAGCAGGTCCACGCCCGCCACCGCCGACGCTCCACGATCCAGAGCCACCTGAATCCAACCGCCCGGCGCCGCGCCCAGGTCGATGACCCGCGAGCCCTTCTTGATCAGGCGGAAGCGGTCGTCGATTTCCAGCAGCTTGAAGGCCGCGCGGCTGCGCCAGCCCTCGGCGCGCGCTCGCTCGGACCATTTGTCGGCCAGTTGGCGCTTGATCCACTGCTGGCTCGACATGGACTTGGTGTCGGCCGTCTTCATTTTCTGGCCCAGGCCGCGCCCGGCGGCGGTGCCGCCCGTGGGCGGGCGAACCATCCGGCGGCGTTCCGGCGGCTTCTCGGTGGGCTTTTCGTCGTCAGTCATGCTTCCCACATAGCCGTGACAGCGTTCAGCCGCTATGACCCGCGCACAATTCTGACCCGCACACCCCCAAGGAGAGCCTCATGGCCGACCAAACCCTGACCTTCACCCTCGACACCGGCGACGGCGAAGAACGCAACGTCGTGATCAAGCTGCGCGACGACCTGGCCCCCGGCCACGTCGCCCGCATCACCGAGCTGGCCTCGGAAGGCTTCTACGACGGCGTCGTCTTCCACCGCGTCATCCCGGGCTTCATGGCCCAGGGCGGCGACCCGACCGGCACTGGCACCTCGGGCTCCAAGAAGCCGAACCTGAAGGCCGAGTTCTCGAAGGAGCCGCACGTTCGCGGCGTCTGCTCGATGGCCCGCACCTCGGACCCCAACAGCGCCAACTCGCAGTTCTTCATCTGCTTCGACGACGCCCGCTTCCTCGACAACCAGTACACCGTCTGGGGCGAAGTGATCGAAGGCATGGAACACGTCGACGCCCTGCCCAAGGGCGAGCCGCCCCGCGCTCCGGGCAAGATCGTCAAGGCGACCGTCGCCTAAGGAACTCTCCTCCCCACTCCGTGGGGAGGGGGACCACGAAGTGGTGGAGGGGGCGGCGCAGACTTCAACGTCGAGTCGCCCCCTCCGTCACGGCCGCTATCGCAGCCGCGCCACCTCCCCATCACGACGTGACAGGGAGGAAAGAGCATCGGACCTCAGTCCCCCGCCCACCACCGCATCGATACGTTGTTAAAGGTCCGGTTTCCGACCTTAAGCGTTCCCTTCAGGACCACGCCCTTGTCTCCCAGATTGCGCCGCGCCGTCGCCAGCGCGCCCTGGTCGAGCTTTCCATCGAACGACACCGCGCCCAAGCCCCCCGACAGGGCCTGAACCCGCACGCGATCTTCGGTCACGTCATAGGCCGCCGGGATCAGTCGCAGGCGACGACGGTTCCCGTTTTCCAGCGGCGGGCCGACCATGTCCTCGAACTCGATCATCACCGGCGCAAAGCCCGTCGGACGCTCCCCGCCCTCCCAGGCGATGAAGTCGGGGACCTGACCCATGAAGACATGATGCAGCCGCCAGTTATCGACCCGCACCTCCTCGCTCGGGGTGTAGTAGCCGGACACGTCCTCAGGCAGGTCGTGGGCGAAGCTCGCCGCCTTCGACGCCGCCGGCGCTTGCGGCGACTTCGCCGGGCCATCACAGGCCGTCAGCGCCATCAGCCCGGTCAGGGCCGCAGCGGCGGCGAAACGCTTTATTTTCACAGGCGACCTCACGGCAGGCGGATCAGGGCGGTCAGCCAGCCGATGTCTTGCAGCCTTTCGACCGACTCGAACAGGGGCACGGCCAGCAGGAAGACCAGGCCATCGCGCAAGGTCGTCAGAAAGAAGCGCGGCCGCACGTCCAGCGACTCGGCGTCCCGCCACTTGGAAAAGTCTGGCCCAAACCGCGGCGTCCGCGCGCAATAGTCCAGGTAGGTTGGCCCAAAGGCCTCCGACAACCAGGCCTCCTCGCGACGCACCGTGGCGTAGAAGACCGCGACCGTCAGGATCAGGAACAGAGCCGCCAGCGTCAGGCTGCCCGTCTGCGCGCCCACGCCGAATGCGCCCATGAAACTGAAGATATAGAGCGGATTACGGCTGATCGAATAAGGTCCGCGATCAACGATCTCAGCCTTCTTGCGCCCGCCGATATAGAGGGAGCACCAGGCGCGACCGACAATGCAGACGGCGATCAGGGCCAGTCCGAAAGCTTCCAGCCCTTCGTGCAGCGCGGTCTCGCCGCCCATGGAGCGGGTAAAGAAGGCCAGCCCCACGACGCCGACCAGACCGACCAGCAGCGCCAGCTTGCGCAGCCTCTGCACTCTTTGAAGATCAAACCCCTGAACCGCCGACATCCGCATTTCCTCGACTGATGAGGCTGCGACAGAACGCCGCTCAGAGGGCGCTTTCAAGACCTATGTTTGCGACCGTCTCGCGCTCGCAAACCTCACTGGTCCAGCCAGGCGTCCAGCGCGCGAAAACCCTCAATGGCCAGTTCGGTCGAGTCCTGGAAGACCGCCGGATTGATCTTCTCCAGGTCATCGGTCGGACGGTGATAATCTGGGTGATAGTTCACCCCGAAATACAGGAAGGGCAGGCCCGCGCGGTGGAAGGCGGCATGGTCCGACGCCTCGACCCAGTTATCGGCGCCCTTGTCCTCGGGCGTATCCTTGCCGAAGGCCAGGGCGACGTTGGCGCGAGCGGGCAACCGCTCCAGCACCGGGCGGAAATAGGGATGCTGATAGGTCCCCGTGACCCACAGCTTGCCGTCGGTATCGGCGCGCGCCGTCATGTCGAAGTTCAGGTTCATCGAGATCGACGACAGCGGCACAGGCGGCGCCTCCACGAAATGCTTGGCCCCAAGCAGCCCACGCTCCTCGCCGTCCAGCGCCACGATCAGCACGCTGTGCTCCGGCGGGTTGGCCTTCAGCCGCTTGGCCAGCTCCAGCATGGTCGCCACGCCCGAGGCGTTGTCGTCGGCGCCGTTGAACACCTGACCGTCGTTGACCCCGACGTGGTCGTAGTGGGCCGTGACCACGATATACTTGTCGGACACGCGCGTGCCAGGAATGACGCCGATGATGTTGGTCCCGCTGAAGGTCTTGGTCCCCTCGCGCGTCCGCCCCTGCATCTCCCACGGCTGCAGCCGCCCCATCGGCGACGGCTGGACGCCCAGGGCCTCGAGCCTGCCGACGATGTATTCGCGCGCCTTGGCCCCGCCTTCCGATCCGGTGTCGCGGCCCTGCATATCGTCCGCCGACAGGATGCGCAGGTCGTCCATCAACTGCGCATAGTCAGCGCTCGCCGCGACGGGCGCCTCAGTCGCGACGGGTGTCGTGGTCTCACAGGCGGCCAGCGTCAGGGCGGCGGCGATGGCGGTCAGGCTGGCGAGAACAGGACGCATGGAGGGCTCCGGGCAAATCAGTCAGCGGGACGCTAGCGAGCGTCGCGCCCTGCGTCAGATTACGTTTCTGTCATGGACGCTGCGATCCCGCCGCCGCCGGTGCTAAACAGCGCGACTGATGAAGGCTGACCGCGCGATTCCCATGTCCCAAACTCCCGTCGAAACCCTGACCGAAGACCAGGCCCGCGAGGAGTTGGCGCATCTGTCCGCCGAACTGGCCCGCCACGACGCCCTCTACTACGCCGACGCCGCGCCCGAGATTTCCGACGCCGACTATGACGACCTGAAGCGCCGAGCCCTGGCGATCGAAGCCGCCTTCCCCGGCCTGACCAGCCCCGTCACCCCGTCCCAGCGCGTCGGCGCTCCCGTCTCGGCCCAGTTCGCCGAGGTGCGCCACGGCGTGCCCATGCTGTCGCTGGACAACGCCTTCGACGAAGGCGAGGTGCGCGACTTCGTGGCCCGCATCGCCCGCTTCCTCAAGCTGCCGGGCGACGAACCCATCGCCTTCGTCGCCGAGCCCAAGATCGACGGTCTGTCGGCCAGCCTGCGCTATGAAAAAGGCGTTCTGGTTCAGGGCGCCACGCGCGGCGACGGCAAGACCGGCGAGGACGTGACCGCCAACCTGCGCACGCTGGCCAGCATCCCTCAGACCCTGACCGGATCGGGCTGGCCCGACGTCATCGAAATCCGGGGCGAGGTCTATGCCCCAAACGACGCCTTTGACGCCTTCAACGCCGCCGCCGAGGCCGAGGGCCGCCGCACCTACGCCAACCCCCGCAATTTCGCCGCCGGTTCGCTGCGCCAGAAGGACCCGAAGATCACGGCCAAGCGCCCCCTGACCTTCTTCGCCTACGCCTGGGGCGAGACCTCGGCGCCCTTCGCCGACACCCAGCACGGCGCGCTGGAGGCCTTCCGCGCCTGGGGCTTCCAGGTCAACGAGCGCTCCACCCTCGTCGAGGGCGCCGAAGGCCTGATCGCGGTCTATCGTGGTCTGGAAACCGACCGCGCCCGCCTCGGCTACGACATCGACGGCGTGGTCTATAAGGTCGACCGGCTGGACTGGCAGCAGCGCCTCGGATTCATCGCCAGAAGCCCGCGCTGGGCCATCGCCCACAAGTTCCCGGCCCAGCAGGCCACGACGGTTCTGGAAGGCATCGACATCCAGGTCGGCCGCACCGGCTCCCTGACCCCTGTCGCCCGCCTGCATCCCGTCACCGTCGGCGGCGTCGTGGTCCGTAACGCCACCCTGCACAACGAAGACGAGATCGCCCGCAAGGACGTGCGTATCGGCGACACGGTCATCCTGCAACGCGCCGGCGACGTCATCCCGCAGATCGTCGGCGTGGTCGAAAACCTGCGCCCGGCAGGCGCCGAGCCGTTCCAGTTCCCCCATGTCTGCCCGGTCTGCGGCTCGGAGGCCGTGCGCGAGGGCGACGAGGTCAAACGCCGCTGCACCGGCGGCCTGATCTGCGACGCCCAGATCGTCGAACGCTTGAAGCACTTCGTCAGCCGTCGCGCCTTCGACATTGAAGGACTTGGAGAAAAGCAGCTGATCGCCTTCCACGCGCGCGGCTGGATCAAGGAACCGGCGGACATCTTCCGTCTCGCTCGCGACGAGGAAAAGCTCGCCCTGCTGCGCCATGAGGACGGCTACGGCGAGACCAGCGTCCGCAACCTGATCGCCGGGATCAACGCCCGCCGCACCATCAGCCTCGACCGCCTGATCTTCGGCCTGGGCGTGCCCGACATCGGCGAACAGACCTCCCTGGTCCTGTCGCGCGCCTTCGGCAGCTGGACCGCCTTCCGCGACGCCTGCATGGCCGCGTCGCAAGGTCTGGCCAGCGACGACTGGAAGACGCTGGCGGCGACCCACGCCATCTCGACCCGCGTCCTGGGCCTGATGGCCGAGGCGACGCCGCCTGCCGACGACCCGTGGCCCGAGGCGCCGATGGATCAGAAGATCGCCCTCGCCTTCCCCGGCATGGCCGCCCCCGCCCGCCGCTCGCTGGCGGAGATCTCCAGCGGCTGGACCGACCTGACCCGCTGGGCCGCCGTGGCGCGCACCGAAGGCCCGTCCGAAATCCTGAACCAGATCGCTAGCGTCTCCGGCGTCGGCCCCGTCGCCGCCGAGGCCCTGGCCCACTTCTTCCACGAGCCGCACAACCAGGCTGTCATGGACGCCCTGCTGGCCGAGCTGGACGCGGTCGAGGACGTGGCCGCCCCCGTGACCGACAGCCCTGTGGCGGGCAAGACCGTGGTCTTCACCGGCTCGCTGGAACGCTTCACCCGCGACGAAGCCAAGGCCCGCGCCGAAAGCCTGGGCGCCAAGGTCAGCGGCTCAGTCTCCAAGAAAACCGACTACGTCGTCGCCGGACCCGGCGCCGGGTCCAAGCTGAAGGACGCCGAGAAACATGGCGTCGCCGTCCTGACCGAGGACGAGTGGCTTTCCCTCATTGCCTGAATGATGATCGCCTGATGCAAGCCGTCGCCATCGACTTCGAAACCGCCAACGAGCAGCGCGCCAGCCCCTGCTCCATCGGCCTCGCCTGGATCAATGACGGCGTCATCGAATCCGTCGAGCACCACTACATTCGCCCGCCTGGCATGCGCTTCGCCCGCTTCAACATCGCCTTCCACGGCATCGGCCCGGAACAGGTCGAGGACGCCGAGGAGTTTCCGGCCGTGCTGGCCGCCATCGCCCCGCGCCTGCAAGGCCGCACGGTCCTGGCCCACAACGCCGCCTTCGACGTCAGCGTCATTCGCGGGACCTGCGACCACTATGGCCTGACCTATCCCGAGTTCGACTACCTCTGCACGGTCAAGCTGGCCCAGATCACATGGCCTGAGTTCGCCTCACACAAGCTGAACAATGTCTGCGCCGAGCTGGGCATCCGGTTCAAACACCACGACGCCGCCGAAGACGCCTTCGCCTGCGCCTCTGTGGCGTTGGCGACCCTGCGGCTGCATGAAGCGGCCTGCGCCGCTTCCCTCGCCAAGGCCACAGGCATCAGCCTCGGCCGGCTGCACACGGGCGGCTACAGCCCCTGCTCCTCCGCTGGCTCGCGCGCCCGCCGCCCGCGCGCCGCCTGAGCAACACCCCTTTCCTCCCCATTTCATGGGGAGGGGGACCACGAAGTGGTGGAGGGGGCGGCGCAAACGTCAGCCCTAGAGTCGCCCCTCCGTCACGTCGCCGTCAGCCGTCGCGCCACCTCCCCATAAAATGGGGAGGAATAAGACTAGGAAATCCATCATCTTAGTCGCTCATCACACTCAAAACTTGACCTAAAGTCATGTAATCATTGAGCGATGCTCATAAATCGAGCCTTGTTTCGGACCCAAACCCGGAACACCCTTCACCCACAAGGATCGGCCAACGATCCGTCTGAAGGAATACGCCGATGAAGCTCTCTGTCCTGGCGGCCGCCGCCGTTGTCGCCGCTGCCCTGGCCTCGCCCGCCCTCGCCGCTGATCCGACCGGCCTGTGGCAGACCCCGACCAATGGCGGTCAGGTGCGCATCGCCCGCTGCGGCCAGGCCCTGTGCGGAACCCTGATCACCTCGGATCACATCCGCGCCGACCCGAACCAACGCGACGCCCGCAACAAGGACGAGTCGCAACGCGGCCGCACCCTGCGCGGCCTGCCCATGCTCAGCGGCTTCACCGGCGGCCCGACCGAATGGCGCGGCGGCTCGGTCTATAATCCAGCGGACGGCGGCACCTATCGCGGCACGATCACCATGACCGGCGACAACAGCCTGCGCCTGCGCGGCTGCATCGTCGCCCCCCTGTGCAAGACCCAGACCTGGACCCGCATCCAGTAGCCGAGGCGCACAGCACAAACGAAAGACGCCTCCCCCGCAGTCGCGAGGGAGGCGTTTTCACATCAACGGTTCAGCGAACTCATGCCGCCGGGCGCATACCGCTCGCCCGCCGCCGCATCGCGCGGAAACACCGCCTCGATCCGCGCCAGATCGTCTGGCGTCAGGACGACGTCCGCCGCCGCCACGTTCTGCTCCAGCGTGGCGATCCGGCGCGTGCCGGGGATCGGAACCAGGTCCTCGCCCTGCGCCAGCACCCAGGCCAAGGCCAACTGCGCCGCCGTCACGCCCTTGTCCGCCGCAATCGCGCCCACCGCCGCCACCAGATCCAGGTTCTTCTGGAAGTTGTCGCCGCTGAAGCGCGGGTTGGTGCGGCGGAAGTCGTCGGGCGCCAGGTCGTCGATCGACTTGATGTCCCCCGACAGGAAGCCCCGGCCCAGCGGACTGTAGGGCACAAAGCCGATGCCCAGTTCGCGCACCGTGGCCAGCAGTTCGTCCTCCGGCTCGCGGCTCCACAACGAATATTCAGTCTGAAGCGCCGTGATCGGATGCTCGGCGTGGCCGCGTCGCAAGGTGGCCGGCGCCGCCTCGGACAAGCCCAAGAAGCGGACCTTGCCCTCCTTCACCAGTTCGCCCATGGCGCCGACCGTCTCCTCGATCGGCGTATTGGGGTCGACGCGGTGCTGATAATAGAGGTCGATGTGATCGACGCCGAGCCGGCTCAGGCTGCCCTCGACCGCGCGGCGGACATTGGCGGGCGAGCCGTCGGTGATGGCCGACCCGTCCGCCTGACGGTTGATGCCGAACT
>Ga0265296_1003665_pt1 | contig 14009 bp, 11 predicted proteins | sample MunlanPumphouse1_FD_189073 | JGI IMG/M metagenome (GOLD analysis project Ga0265296, IMG submission 189073) | Groundwater microbial communities from a municipal landfill in Southern Ontario, Canada - Pumphouse #1 | ecosystem: Environmental > Aquatic > Deep subsurface > Groundwater | place... | reverse complement strand
GGACTCGAAGGCGATCAGTACCCCCTGGTAGCGTCCCCTGATGTCGCCCTTGTGAGGCTCATAGCCCAGGAAGAGGTGGCTCATCACCCCGTGGCCCCTGGTCTCGGAAAGCAGTTGGGAGCGAAAGCCGATCAAACCCCGGGCGGGTATTTTAAATTCCAGCCGCAGCTGGTCCGGGCCGAGGGGGCCCATGTTGATCATTTCCCCTTTTCTAGCCCCGATGATTTCCATAACCACGCCCATTTCTTCCTCGGGGATATCTACCATCAACAGCTCGATGGGTTCCATCGGCTGTCCCGCGTCCCAGCGCAAGATAACCTCCGGCTTCGACACCTGCATTTCAAACCCTTCCCGTCGCATGGTCTCAATCAGGATGGACAGGTGAAGTTCGCCGCGCCCGCTCACTTGAAACACATCCGGGCTGTCGGTCTCCTCCACCCTGAGGCTGACGTTCTTCTCCATCTCCTTGAAAAGCCTGGCCCGGAGATGCCGGGAGGTTAAATATTTGCCGTCCTGGCCGGCGAAAGGACTGTCGTTGACCATAAAGTTCATCTGCAGGGTAGGTTCATCCACGGTGATAGGCTCCAACTGCTCCGGTTGGATCCTACAGGCCACCGTTTCGCCGATCCTGATATCTTCCAAGCCGGAAAAAGCCACAATCTCACCACAGACAGCCTCTGCTACCGCTGTTCTTTCCAGCCCTTCATGCACGTAAAGAGAGCCAATGCGGCCCTGGCGCAGGTTTCCGTCGTGGTCGATAACGGCCACTTGCTGTCCGGCGGAGATTCTGCCCCGCTTAACGCAGCCAAGCCCTATCCGGCCCACAAAGTTATCGTACTCAGTATTGTTTGCCAGCAGCTGTAGAGGGCCGTCCACATCACCGGCGGGGGCCGGTATATATTTAATAATAGCTTCAAAAAGGGGCTGCATGTTTTGGGCCGGCAGGTCGGGGTCATTGGTGGCGGTTCCATGTTTGGCCGAGGTGTAGATGATAGGAAAATCCAGTTCCTCTATGCCGGCATCAAGGTCGATAAACAAATCCAGCACCTCGTCCACAACCTCTGAAACGCGGGCGCCTTCCCGGTCCACCTTGTTTATTACCACTATAGGCTTCAGATTCAGCTGCATAGCTTTGCGCAGCACAAACCGGGTCTGGGGCATGGTGCTCTCAAAGGCGTCCACCAGAAGCAGGACACCGTCCACCATTTTCAAAACCCGTTCAACCTCACCCCCGAAGTCGGAGTGGCCCGGGGTATCCACTATATTTATTTTAATATCGCCATAGCGCACCGAAGTGTTTTTGGCCAGGATGGTAATGCCGCGCTCCTTTTCCAGGTCATTGGAATCCATTACCCTTTCGGCCACCTGCTGATTTTCCCTGAAAATACCGCTCTGCCTTAGCAGGGCGTCCACCAGGGTGGTTTTACCATGATCCACGTGCGCTATAATGGCGATATTCCTGAACTTGTTACCAGACACCAAAGCTGCCACCTCCCTCCAAACCCTACAAGTATATCAGTTTTCCAGGCGGCTTACAAGCATAGAGGATGCGTTTCATCTATTATTATATGGACTGTGCTTGCTCAATGGTCAATATAGCCTGTTGTTTACCATAACAATCTTTTTATGAAGGCATAAAACGGGGGAGGAATTTACACAATATAAAAAAGCACGGCTTATAACAAGCCGTATCTCAATTCAAAGATGTTTTTTCAGGATTAAAATGATATTCAATTACCCGCGGGGTTTGTTTAGATAGGCATATAAGAATGCGAACACTATGGCAACCGGCAGCGCCCAGTAACCATATAAAATTTCGTTATTGGCCAGACTGTCCGGGTACTGATACAGTCTCACAAAAAACAATATATCATATACTGCTGCGGCTACAGCTATGAAAAGGATTGCGTACCTTAGAATGCTGGTGTTTTGCATTATTACATTCCTTTTTGTATTACTTTTTATCACACATTCCCTTTTCCATTTCCATGGCCTTTTCCAGTCTATCCAGGCTAACCACCATATCGCGCAGCATCTCGTCGCTGTAGCTTTCGGTGATCCAGGTTTTTACCACGTCAATATCGGCGCCCAGGTGGTGAGACAGATTTTGCAGGTACTCTTTTTCTGCCAGGATGCGGTCGATCATCCTCTGTCGTATTCGTACAACTTTTTCGTTTTTGGTCATTTCCACACACTCCTATTGACATGGCTGTACGATTATTATAAACCCTTTTTCCCGAAAATCAACAGGCCGGGTGATTAGCCCGGCCGGGGAGTTTGCCTTCTAACAGGACATCGTATAATCGTAATTTCCTTCCCACTTTATCGTTCCTATACTATTGATCAGGCCGCGCTCTTTCATTTTTACCCAGAAAGGCAGCGCGTCCTCATATATCTCGTTGACATAAATGTTATTGAACAAGGGGCGGATGAGTTTTAAAGCGTTTTCACCCAGACGGTCCTTTTTCGGGTTGAAGCCGATGGTCAGAACCCTTAAATCAAAATTTCCCCCTTGTTTGAAGCCTATTATTCTTACACCGCCGTTAAACCTGAAAGCGGTAGCCACCCTTTTCCCGTAATAGCATGCGCATTCATTGATTCCACCAAGACGCTCCATCATCAAATCCCCCTTAAACACCCGGATTGAAAAATGAAAGAGATTTGGTATATAATAAGCAAGCATCCCACAAGGTGACAGAATATATACTTTTTTATTTTGTTAAAATAATTATATCACTAAAATTATAATATTCTGATAAAAAATTATGTGACCTTTTAGAAAATATTTTTATGAAAAAAATAAAGTGAGTAAATAATATGTATGACTTGGTCGTGATAGGCGGAGGCCCCGCCGGCATGCTGGGCGCGGCAACGGCCGGGGCGAATGGTTTGAAGGTTTTGCTGATCGAAAAGAATGAACGCCCTGGCAAAAAACTATCCATCACCGGCAATGGCAGGTGCAATGTCACCAACAGCGGCGGCATAGACGATTTTCAGAGAAACACTGTTTCTAACGGGAGATTTTTGTACGGCGCCCTGGCCAAATTCGACAACCAGCGCTTAATCGACCTGCTGAATTTGCTCGGGGTTAAGGTCAAGGTGGAGCAATCGGGCAGGGTTTTTCCGGTATCGGACAGGGCCGGCGATGTGGTGGAGGCGCTGCAAAAACACCTGCGCTCAAATAATGTTGAGATAAAGTTTGGCGCGCAGGTCACCGCGGTGACGGTCCGGGATAACCGGGTGAGTGGTGTACTGCTTAGCGACAACAGCACTTGGGAAGCCCGAAAGGTGCTGCTGGCCACTGGCGGGTTGTCTTACAGGCAAACCGGCTCGACCGGCGATGGCTACGCCATAGCCAAAAAACTTGGCCACACCATAATAGAGCCGCGGGCCGCCCTGGTGCCCCTGGTTACCTCTGAAAAATGGGTTAAATCACTACAGGGTGTAAGATTAGAAAAAGTCAAAATTCAGGCGTTGACAGAAACACCCGGCCTTGAACAGACCGGGGAACTGCTTTTTACCCACTTCGGCATCTCGGGCCCGGCGGTTTTAAATCTCAGCAGTTTTCTTGGCTACCGCACAGGCTATCCGGTAAAGGTGAAGATTGATTTATTCCCGTCTTTATCAAAAGAGCAGCTGGTGGAGCGCCTGCGCCTCTGTTTCCGCCAGAACACGGGCAAGCTGCTGAAAAATTCCCTGGGCGAACTGCTGCCGCGCAGAATGATCCCGGTTGCCCTGAGTATAGCTGAAACCAGCCCGGACAAGCAGTTCGACCAGGTCAGCCGGGAGGAGTTGCTCCATTTAACACAAACCTTGAAAAATATTATGCTGCACATAAAGGGCACCCGCCCCTTAAACGAGTCCATCATTACCGGAGGGGGTGTGAGCACCGCTGAGATCAACCCCTCGACCCTGGAATCAAAGCTGGTCAAAGGGTTGTATTTTGCCGGCGAAATAATCGATGTGGATGCCCTGACCGGCGGCTACAATCTGCAAATCGCTTTTGCCACCGGCTATTTGAGCGGTACCAGCGCCGCCTCGAGCCCATAAATTTTTAAAAATTTGCATGGCATAGCGCCAGCATTTTTTGTTTATACTGAAGAAGAGGTTTTCGTTAAAAGGGGGAATCGTTCGATGGCCCAGACCATTTCCATCGGCGCCACGCAGCATATCGATCTGCTCAAGGCTAAACTGGGCCGGGAATTAAAGCTTTTCAACAAAGACGGTTTAAAAGTAGACCTGGAGGAAAGCCCGGCCGGAAAATTTACTTTTCTGGCTTTCAGTGTTTCTAACTGCGGTACACGTAAAATCAGCCAGGAAGAAGTGCAGTCGGTATTCAAGCACTACCTTGCCGATATTATTTCCGATATTATCTTGACCCATTGGGAGGACATTTTACTAAAAGACATCATCAGGGAAAATTACTACTATTTCGGTGAAGAGGAAAAGAATTTAATCTACGATTACGCCCTGCGGCATATCAACCGGGAGGGGCAGGAGGCCGGGCACACACTATACTGGGCCAACCGGAAAAGCAGGATCTTGCATAAGCTTATCGATTTTTTGCATTACAACAACCGTATTATAATAGAAGGTTTTATCAGGTTCAGGCTAAAAGAGTATGTGGGTGAATTAAAAGAAGCGGCTGAAAAAGCGATGGACGATTTTTTGGTTGAGAGGGAGTACCGGGAATTTGTCCAGCTTTTAAAGTATTTTGTGGAGATCCAGGAGCCGAAGGTCGAAGTGGTGCACGTGCTGATCAGTGGGAACGGGATTTTTAAACTGTATGACGGGAAGATGCAGCCAATTAGAAGCGACTACATGGAAGGCTTTATGATCGACCTGGCGGAGAGCGAGATAAATTATGAAGACCTTTTAATCAGCGCCCTGATTACAATAGCTCCCAGGGAGATCACCCTGCATTACAAAAGCAACGGCGGTATGTCCACCACCCTGGACACTATTAGAAATGTTTTCACCGGCCGGGTAAAAGAGTGTGCGGGCTGTGCCATTTGCGGCACAGGCAGGAAGTTCTGATAAAAATATAATACTTATGCTCCGGCCCCTATTTGTTGACAAATTTATTGTTAATAAATATAATACCGATAGAATATTGTAAATGGCCATGAAAAGGAAAGCAGGTCCCATCCCGGCCTGCAGAGAGAGGGCGCCGTGGCTGAAAGCGCCTTTAACTGCCGGGGGTACTGAAAACCACCTTGGAGCCGCCGGCTGAAATGAAATTAAGCCGGGCCGGGGAGCAGACGTTAACTGCCGCGAGAGAGGAAGGTATTTCTTCCTAACCAGGGTGGAACCGCGGGAAATCCCGTCCCTGACTGTATACAGTCAGGGACGTTTCTATTTCCCCTGGCAAAAAACAAGTCGTAAGCCGCGAGCAAGCGCGAGCAAGCGGGGACGGTTCTTGCCTTGCCTTTTAGCAAGTGGGGACGGTTCTCGACTTGCTAGTCAGGTGGGACGTGGGACGTGAGACGAATGAGACAGGAGAACCGTCCCCTTGTCTCACGACAAAAATGAGACAGGAGAACCGTCCCCTTGTGTGCTTGTGTGATTTATTTGAAAGGATGTGTTTATTACGGGCGAGAACAGCAACATCAAAGTGACCCTGCCGGACGGCGGTGCCAGGGAATACCCGGCAGGCATTGCGCTGATAGACGTAGCGAAAGATATCAGCCCGCGCCTGTCCAGGGAAGCACTGGTGGCCAAAGTGGACGGCCAACTGACTGACCTGTCACGGCCGCTGGAGCGTGACGCCGCGGTGGAATTTTTGAACTTTGAAGACGAAGAGGGCCGCCAGGTCTACCGCCACAGCACTGCCCACGTGATGGCCCAGGCCTGCCAGAAGCTTTTCCCCGGCATCAAGCTGGCCATAGGGCCGGCCATAGCCGACGGGTTTTATTACGACTTTGACACTACCGAGCCGTTTACCACTGAAGATTTGGGCGTAATCGAAAAAGAGATGGAGGCTATCATCAAGGCTGACCTGCCTTTTGAGCGCTCCGAGTACGCGCGGCCCGACGCGCTGGACCTGTTCAGCAGTTCCGGCCAGGACTACAAGGTGGAATTGATCGAGGACCTGCCCGTGGAAGCGCCCCTGTCCGTTTACCGCCAGGGCGACTTTGCGGATCTGTGCATGGGACCGCACATTCCTTCCACCGGCCGCCTGAAATCGGTCAAGCTTTTAAACGTGGCCGGCGCTTACTGGCGCGGCAGCGAAAAGAACAAGATGCTCCAGCGGATCTACGGAACTTCCTTCCCTAAGAAATCCCTGCTGGACGAATACCTTTTCCGGATTGAAGAGGCCAAGCGGCGCGATCACCGCAAGCTTGGGGCTGAGCTCGATCTTTTCAGCATCCAGGAAGAAGGGCCGGGCTTTCCCTTCTTCCATCCCAAGGGCATGATCCTGCGCAATGAGCTGGAGAAGTTCTGGCGGGAGGAGCACAGCAAAAAGGGTTACCATGAAATCCGCACGCCGATTATTTTGTGCCGTTCCCTGTGGGAGCAGTCCGGCCACTGGGACCATTACCGGGAGAACATGTACTTCACCAAAATCGACGAGGGTGACTACGCGGTCAAGCCGATGAATTGCCCGGGCGGCATCATGGTTTATAAAAATAAACTGCACAGCTACCGGGAGCTGCCCATCCGCATGGCGGAACTGGGGTTGGTACACCGGCATGAACTTTCCGGCGCCCTGCACGGCCTGATGCGGGTGCGCTGTTTCACCCAGGACGACGCCCATATCTACATGCTGCCCTCCCAGGTAAAGGATGAGATAATCGGAGTGATCAACTTAGAGGACGATATTTACAAGATATTCGGCTTCCCCTACCACGTGGAGCTTTCCACCAAGCCGGAAAACGCCATGGGCTCCGACGAGATCTGGGAGATGGCCACCGGGGCGCTGCGCGACGCCCTGGAGACCAGGGGCATCGACTACAAGGTAAACGAGGGGGACGGCGCTTTCTACGGCCCGAAAATCGACTTTCACCTGCAAGACACTCTCGGTCGCACCTGGCAGTGCGGCACCATCCAGCTTGACTTTGTGATGCCGGAAGTGTTTGACCTGACCTATGTGGGCGAGGACGGCCAGAAGCACCGCCCGGTGATGATTCACCGCACCATCTTCGGCAGCCTGGAGCGGTTCATCGGCATCCTCACTGAGCACTTCGCGGGCGCTTTTCCGGCCTGGCTGGCGCCCGTCCAAGTTAAAGTGATCCCGATCACCGACCGGCACGCCGCGTACGCCCAGGAAGTGGCGGACAGGCTGAGCGGCAAAGGGATCCGTCTCGAGGTGGACACCCGCAACGAGAAGATCAACTACAAGATCCGCGAGGCCCAGGCCCAGAAGATACCTTACATGCTGGTGGTCGGAGATAAAGAGGCAGACCAGAAGACCGTGGCCGTCCGCCAGAGGACCAAAGGAGACCTGGGGGCCATGCCGCTGGATGATTTTGAGCAAATGCTGCTCCAGGAAATCAGCACCAAGTCTAACTGATAAGATGTTTGATTTGCAGATTTTCTTGACTTAGCTGTGTTTCTGTGCTAAGATTCTTGTGGCAAATAACAAATACTGTCAAGTAGAAGCCATCCGCTTCTCACCTGACGACGCGCTTTTAAAAGCCGCTGTCCGTCATGGTTTCTTTAAATAAAGTTGAAGTATTGACTTTTTTAAGCGGGTGGATTGCCCGCTTATTTTTTTTATTATATCAGGGAGGTGGACCCGCTATTACGAAAGATTTTCGCATCAATGAGGAGATTAGAGCCAGAGAAGTGAGGGTAATTGATGGAGACGGTTCCCAGCTCGGCATCTTCTCTTCCAGGGATGCTCTGCGCCTTGCGGAGGAAAAACAGCTAGACCTGGTGGAAATATCGCCGGCCGCCAAGCCTCCTGTTTGCAAAATCATGGATTTTGGCAAATACAAGTACGAGCAGAGCAAGCGTGAAAAGGAGGCCAAAAAGAAACAAAAAATTATCAGCGTAAAGGAAGTCAAGCTCCGGCCAAACATTGAGGACCACGATTTTGATGTAAAGTCTAAAAACGCCGCCAGGTTTCTAAAGGATGGCGATAAAGTAAAGGCGACCATTATTTTTCGCGGGAGGGAAATCGTGCACACCCAGCTGGGCCAGAAACTGCTTAAACGGCTCGCGGAGTGTGTGGGTGAATTCGCTCTGGTGGAAAGGCAGCCCAAGTTAGAAGGAAAAAACATGATTATGATTCTGACACCGAAGCAGGACACCTAGGAAGGAGATGCATTTAGTTGCCAAAGATAAAGACACACCGCGGGGCTGCTAAGCGCTTCAAAAAAACGGCCAGCGGCAAATTAAAAATGTCACACGCTTTTGCCAGTCACATTCTTGGTAAAAAGAGCGCCAAGAGGAAGCGTGGTCTTCGCAAAGCTACTGTCGTTAGCGCCGCTGATGCTAATCGCCTGAAGAGGCTGCTACCATAAAACATCCCGTTACATAAAGGAGGAATAAACCATGCCACGGGCGAAAAGCAGTGTTGTTTCCAGAAACAGGCACAGGAAAATACTAAAACTGGCAAAAGGATATAGAGGTTCCAAGAGTAAATTATTCCGGGTGGCCAACCAGCAGGTGATGAAGTCCCTGGTTTACGCTTACCGCGACCGCAAGAACAGAAAGCGTGACTTTAGAAGGTTATGGATAACCAGGATCAACGCGGCTGCCAGAATGAACGGCATTTCATACAGCCGGCTGATGAACGGCCTCAAGCTGGCTGGTGTGGACATTAACCGCAAGCTGCTGGCCGACATAGCCGTGAACGATATCCAGGCTTTTGGTACCCTTGTCGAAGTGGCCAAAAAGAAGCTTTAGCAGGATTGCAGGATTGGGGTCAGGCCCCTAACTTATTAACTTATCTAGATAAGTTAATAAGTTAGGGGCCTGACCCCATATAGGCTGACCCATTCAGGGGGGTAAAGACTTTGCTGAGCAGGTATAACCCGCGCATAAAATACATACGGCGGCTGAGCATCCGCCGCTTCAGAGACCGGGAAAAGAGATTTGTGGCCGAGGGCGTCCGTTTCGTGGAAGAGGCCCTGGCCTCCGCTTGGCCGGTGGAAGCACTGGTTTACTGCGGCAGAGTCATGGAAAACCCGCGCGGTGAAGAGCTGCTCAAAAAGGCGGACTCTATGAATATAGATGTGATAGAGATTGACGAGACCCTGTTCGATGAACTGGCCGGTACCGAAACGCCCCAGGGAGTACTGGCTGTGGTAAGACAGGGAACGGCCGCCCTGGAGGATTTGCCGCTCGCGCCGGCGCCTGCCCTGCTGGTAGTGGTGGACGGAGTGCAGGACCCCGGCAACCTCGGCACGATTGTGCGCTCGACTGACGCGGCCCGGGCCGGGGGAGTGATCCTTTTAAAAGGCACGGCAGATATTTATAACCCCAAAGCCTGCCGGGCCACCATGGGTTCCATATTTCACGTGCCGGTAATCCAGGGCCTGGCCGCCGCGGAAGTTCTCACTTACCTGGTCCGGCACGCCATAGTAACTATAGCCGGTGACCCGCGCGGGGAAAAGGTTTTAGCAGGTGTTGACCTGACCCGGCCGTGCGCGTTAATAGTGGGCAGCGAGAGCGGGGGAGTTGGCGCCGCCCTGCTGGACAGGGTTGACGAGAAGGCGCGCATACCCATGCCAGGCCGGGCCGAATCTCTGAACGCGGCTGTCGCAGTCTCGATCTTGCTTTATGAAGCGTTAAGACAGAGAGGAAATTTTTAGAAAAAACCCTGCCGCGGCTTTTGTAACAAAGGATCGCATCCTATTTTTCTGCTCTACTTCCTTGTCATCAAATTTTCATTGTGATATAATCAATCCGAAAAGGTCCCCAAAAAACTGAGGAAAGGCCGTGGTTATATGCTATTAACCGCCGAATTTTTTTGGAGGCTGTTTGAGGCGACGGGATCCGTCAAGGCATACATACTATACAGGAGGTTAGCCTTACACTAAAATTATCGGCAACTTGCATATACCCGAATAAATATATTAACGGTGATGATGGGGAAGAGTAGACGGCCGGCGTTGCACAGGGAAGGAGGGTCACAGACTGGAAGCCCTCCAGGAACCAGGTCCTCGAAGTTCACCCCGGAACTGCAGCTGAACGTATAACCAGTAGGTGTCGCCGGATCTTCCACCGTTATCAGGGAGCCAGTGTCTTATTAATAATGGACCCAGCAGCAAGTATGGTTTATGCTTAAAAAAGTGTAAACTAGAGGGTGGTACCGCGGAAGAAACAATCCGTCCCTGTAGGGGGGCGTTTTTTTATTGCCGCTACATATAAAAATCTGGCCGGGAGGTTTTTTGATGAGAGCAAAGTTAAAAGAACTTGGAGAAGAAGCGCGCCAGGCGCTGGCCCGGGCTGATGGCCTGGATGAGTTAAACGGGATCAGGGTAAGGTTTTTGGGCAAGAAAGGGGAACTAACCCAGATCTTGCGAGGCATGGGCATTCTTAGCGCGGAGGAAAGACCCCTCATCGGCCAGGCCGCCAATGAGGTCAGGGCCGCCATTGAAGAGGAACTAGCGCTTAGAACCACAGCGTTGAAAGAACAGGTGAAACAGCAAAAGCTGAAAGAGGAAGGTATTGACATCACCCTGCCCGGCACACCGGTGCTGCGGGGCGGCAAACACCCGCTGACCCTGGTGCTGGAAGAAATTCAGAATATCTTTCTGGGCCTGGGCTACAGCATTGTCGACGGGCCGGAAATTGAAACAGACTATTATAACTTTGAGGCTTTAAACCTGCCCAAAGATCACCCGGCGCGGGATATGCAGGACACCTTTTTTATCAGCGGTGAGATTTTACTCAGAACGCAAACCTCGCCGGTACAGGTCAGGACCATGGAAAAAACAGCGCCGGAGCTGCCGGTGAAAATAATAGTGCCCGGCAAGGTCTACCGGCGCGACGATGACGCCACCCATTCTCCGATGTTCAACCAGGTGGAGGGGCTGGCAGTTGACAGGCGGATCACCTTCAGTGACTTGAAGGGTACACTGGGGTTGTTTACCAGGGAAATGTTCGGGCCAAGCACAAAGACCCGCTTCCGCCCGAGTTACTTTCCTTTCACCGAGCCCAGCGCGGAGGTGGACATTTCCTGCGTGATGTGCGGAGGTAAGGGATGCCGGGTATGCTCTCACACCGGCTGGCTGGAGATTCTCGGCTCCGGCATGGTCCATCCCCGGGTGCTGGAAGTTTCAGGGTACAACTCCGAGGAGGTCACCGGCTTTGCCTTCGGCATGGGAGTGGAGCGGATAGCCATGCTGAAATACGGCATTGACGACATGCGCCTTTTGTTTGAAAACGACCTGCGCTTTTTGCAGCAGTTTTAAACAATTAGACAGGTTTGCAGGATTAAAACGGATTTTAAAACAATTAGACAGGATTTATAGGATTAAAAGGATTAACAGGATTAGGATTTATAGATTTTAAGTACTAAAGGGATAAATGTTATATAAATTATTAAAAAAGTGGATTCAAAAGACCTGATTTGGGGAGAAAGCAATATTTGCATAATCTTTTTAAATAAAAATAAATCCTGTAAATCCCCAAAAATCCTGTTAATCCTGTCAATTTGTATTTTATTAGTCGGGAGGGTTCCATAACGTGAAGGTATCTTATAAATGGCTGCAGGAATTTGTTGATATAGACATATCCCCGCAGGAGTTGGCCGACCGGCTGACACTGGCTGGTGTCGCGGTGGAGGGAGTCACAGAGTTGGGCGTGGGTGTGGAAAAAGTGCTCACCGGGCGTATTGAAACTATCAACCCCCATCCCAACGCCGATAAGCTCACCGTGACCTCTGTAAATGTAGGGACGGAAAAGCTGCAGATTATCACCGCCGCCACCAATGTACGAGAGGGTGACGTTATCCCGGTAGCCGTCGAGGGAGCCAAACTGGCCAGCGGGCTGGTGATCAAGCGGGCCAAACTCAGAGGCGTGGAATCGCGTGGCATGATGTGTTCCGGGCAGGAACTGGGCATCGACCCCAAAACCATGCCGGCCGAACAGGCTCATGGCATCATGATCCTGCCGCCCGGCACCCAGCTGGGCAAGGACGCCAAAGAAGTGCTCGGACTGAATGACACCATTTTAGAGCTCGACCTTACCCCGAACCGGGGTGACTGTCTTTCCATAATCGGCGTGGCGCGGGAAGTCACCGTCCTGTTGGGCCGGCCGTTCCGCCTGCCTGCCGCGTCTTTCCCTGAACTGGGCGAGTCAATAGAGGGTCAGGTGCGGGTAGATATACAGGACCCCGACCTCTGCCGGCGTTTCGTGGGCAGGCTGATCAAAAACGTGCGGGTGGGCAATTCGCCCCTGTGGATGCAGCAGCGCCTGCGCTCCGCTGGAATCAGGCCGATCAGCAGTATTGTCGATGTGACCAACTACGTTATGCTGGAACTGGGCCAGCCCATGCACGCTTTTGATTACGACCTTCTCACCGGTGGCCATATTATCGTCCGCCGGGCCAGGGAGGGAGAGAAAATTACCTCACTGGACGGCGCTCAGCGCGACCTCACCACCGACATGCTGTGTATCACCGACCCCTCCGGGCCTGTGGCCATAGCCGGTGTGATGGGCGGCCTGACCACAGAGGTAACAAATAAAACTGTTTCAATACTGCTCGAGTCTGCTTTTTTCCACCCGGTCAGCATCCGTAAAACATCGAAGGCCCTGGGGCTGCGCTCGGAAGCCTCCCAGCGCTTTGAGAAAGGCATCGATATCGGCGGCTGCGCCAGAGCGGCCGACCGCGCGGCTCAGCTGATCATTGAGATGGGCGCCGGGGAAGCCGTGGCCGGTATGGTTGACAATATCCCGGTCCCACTGGCGGACAGGGTCATCCAGTTCAGGCCGTCCCGCGCCAGCAGCGTGCTGGGGGCGGACATACCCAAAAACGAGGCGGCCGGGATCCTGGCCAGCCTGCGTTTCACAGTGCAGGACGCCGGTGAAAACCTGCTGGTGACCGTGCCCTCGCACCGGGTGGACGTGAGCCAGGAAGTGGATCTGGTTGAAGAAGTAGCCAGGATCCACGGCTACAACCAGATCCCGGACACACTTCCATACGGCCATTCCACCAGGGGCATCAAGACCAAAGAGCAGTCTCTCACCGACCAGGTCCGCGATCTGCTGGCCGGGTCGGGGCTGTATGAAGTGATGACGTACAGTTTTATCAATTCCAGGGCCTATAACCTGGTGAACCTTGCCACGGACAGCAGCCTGAGAAATGCGTTGAAAATCCAGAATCCCCTTAGCGAAGAGCGTTCGGTTATGCGCACCATGCTGCTGCCGTGCCTGCTGGAGATTCTGGCAAAAAACTACAACCGCCGGGTGCAAAACGGGGCTATCTTTGAACTGGGGCGGGTATTTATACCCGCTGGAGAAAACCGCCAGCCCGAGGAGCGCTGCATCCTTGCTGCCGCTGCCATGGGCCGCTCACCGGCAAGCTGGAACCAGGCCGCCAAGGAGTATGATTATTATTATCTAAAAGGCGTGCTGGAAAACCTTTTCAGCCGCATCGGAACCGTGCCTGTAAATTTCCTGCCGGAAACCGGCGATCCTAGTTATCACCCCGGTAAAACCGCGGTTATAGAAGCCGGAGGGACCAGGCTGGGCGTGGTTGGTGAGCTGCACCCTGACGTGCTGGAGAATTATGACCTGCCCGAAAAGGTGGTGGCCTTTGAGCTGGACCTCGACCGGCTGATAGCTGTTTCAGGCAACCCGGTAGGCTACAGCCAGCTGCCCAAGTTCCCGGGCATTGAAAGAGATATCGCTATTATTGTAAAGAAAGGAGTTCCATCTGCCGATATATTTAATACAATAAGAGATGCCGGAGGTAAGATACTAAGTTCGATTCTCCTGTTTGACATTTACCATGGGGAACAGGTGCCTGCAGGGATGCAAAGTATAGCGTTTTCTTTAAAGTTCCAAGCAGAAGACCGTACATTAACTGATGCTGAAGTAGGGGAAAAAATAGA
>Ga0265296_1003664_pt1 | contig 14010 bp, 17 predicted proteins | sample MunlanPumphouse1_FD_189073 | JGI IMG/M metagenome (GOLD analysis project Ga0265296, IMG submission 189073) | Groundwater microbial communities from a municipal landfill in Southern Ontario, Canada - Pumphouse #1 | ecosystem: Environmental > Aquatic > Deep subsurface > Groundwater | place... | reverse complement strand
ACAAAGCGTGCCCCACAGGGAAATAGATGTAAAAAAACTCGGTTGCGACATCCTGGCGTTTTCAGGACACAAGATGCTCGGGCCCAGCATCGGCTGTTTGTATGTCAGAAAAGAAATAGCAGAAGATATGGAGCCGTTCATGGTGGGCGGCGGGACGGTGCAGGATGTTGTAAATGGAAAGCCTATATTCCTGAAACCACCTGAGGTCTTCGAGGCAGGACTGCAGAACTATGCCGGCGCCATCGGGTTGGGAGCTGCCATAGGTTATCTGGAATCCGTTGGCATGAAGAACCTAGAGAAACATGAGACTGCTATAAACAAAATTATTACAGAAGGCCTGGAAAAAATAAAGAACGTAACAATAATCGGCGGCTCGCCAGAAGAACGCGGCTGCATTGTATCTTTCAACATCAGCGGCATAGATTCAAAGGAATTGGCGATAATGCTTGACTCTTACAACATCATGGTACGCGGCGGGTTCCACTGCTGCCATAACTGGTTCAATGTGAAAAAAATAAACGGCTCTGTCCGCGCGTCGCTTTACCTTTACAACAATGAGGTTGATGCGGAAAAGTTCGTAGACGCGGTGAAAAAAGTGGCGGCCCTTGGAAAGTGATAATATGGTTTTTTGCATAGTTGGTCTTGTGATTTTTGGTATTCTTGGTATATTCTCGGCAAAGTACAGAAGATATTTTCGTGAATCTCTTCACTGCATGCGCCGGCAGCTGATGCTCAAGGCGTGCGACACGCAGTTTGACCAGGAGATGAAGTCAAAAATCTCTGCAAAGATAAGCAAGAAAAGTCCTTCCCTTGCACGATTCATCTTCAGGCGCTTTGTGCTGCTCTCCTGGATCCTTTTGATAATAATGCTCGTCAGCGTAGCTTCCCTTGCCTATGGCTTCTACAACTTCGTGGCCTACGGAAACTGCAACGGCCCCGATTCCAATGACTTCTGCATTTACAACGCGCTGCTCGGCTCAGTGGAAGACAAGACAGCTGCCATAAAGCCACTGGGTCCTGATGGCAATCCTACTATAGGCAGTTCTGACGCGCCGGTAAAGATTGTGGAGGTCGGATGCTTCAGCTGCCCCTTCACAAAAAAAGCAGAAACATTCAGAAAACAGATACTCGACAAATACGGCAGCAACGTAAGCTTCACGTTCCGCATCATGCCGCTGCCTTATCATAATTTCAGCTCGGAAACAGCAGAAGCTGCCTACTGTGCGCTGGACCAGAACAGGTACTGGGAATACCATGACAAGCTGTTTGAATACCAGGGCAACATGAGCATCCAAAAACTGCATGACATAGCTGCTGAACTAGGAATGGACACAACGAAGTTTGACAGCTGCTTTGACTCCAACAAGTACGCAGAGAAGGTCAAAAAGGATTATGACGCTGGCGTCGCAGCAGGCATATTTGCAACGCCGACATATTTTGTAAACGACAGAACCTTTGTCGGGCTCAAGGCATTTTCTGACTTTGAGAACGTTGTTGCCAGCGAGATGGAAGCCTCGTGCCATGTCTAAAGTAAGTCCAAAGGAAATGTTAGCGTCGTTTCTAGGGCTGTGGGTGAGCGAGATTTTTCCCACTTACTGTTACATTTCTTGTAAATGTTGAACGCATTTAAATATAAACGTATAAGAACTCTTGCTCTAATAAAAAATAGAGGTGTTTCAAATGACTGTAAAAATCTACACGACCACGCACTGTCCCTACTGCGTTCAGGCAAAGGATTTCTTCAGGAAAAACGATATAAAATACACGGAAGTTAATGTGGAAGAGGACGAGGCTGCTGCAGAGGAAATGATAGAAAAGAGCGGTCAGATGGGCGTTCCTGTCATAGAAATCAACGGACAAATAATTGTCGGCTTCAACAAATCTGCCATAGAAAAGGCACTCAAGCAGTAATTTTTATGAACGACTCAAGATTAACCTGCAACCGATGCACAAAAGAACTGACTAAAGTCGTGGTGTACAGCGGTGCCGGAAAAGATTTTTGTTGTTCAATCGGCTGCGCATACAACGCAAACGGCGATCACAAATATACTCCCATGCCAAAGTTTACTACATTATAGTTAACCCAGTAAAGATTCCGAACATGATTTACTGGGTTCACATATAGTGCCCAAGAAAGTAATACAAGAAAGAACTTCGTTCTTTCTGTACGCAAAGAATCTTTGATTCTTTGCTGTATACCAATTGTTTTCTTGGAGCACTATAACACACGAAGAAGCACTGGTCATATTCAGAAAATTAAAATGTTAGTATGTTTCTTTTGATTGAATTTTTCAAAAGAAAATCTCATTAGGTGTTTACAATGGAACTGAAAGAAGAAGCACTCAAGTTGCACAAAAAGAAGCACGGAAAGCTGGCTGTCAAGTCGAAAGTTTCTTTGAAGACAAAACACGACTTGTCTTTAGCCTATACGCCGGGTGTTGCTGAAGTCTCTCTTGCCATAGCCAGAGACAAAAAAGCTGTTTATGATTATACAATGAAACGCAATACAATAGCTGTTGTCACGGACGGCTCGGCTGTTCTGGGCCTCGGAAACATAGGTCCAGAGGCGGCGCTGCCGGTCATGGAAGGCAAAGCCATACTTTTCAAGGAACTGGGAAAGCTCGACGCGTTTCCCATTTGCCTTGCAACACAGGACACCCAGGAAATAATCAAAACAGTAAAATACCTGGCGCCGGCCTTTGCAGGCATCAATCTGGAGGATATATCAGCGCCGCGCTGCTTTGAAATCGAAGCGGCTTTGCAGGACATAGGCATACCTGTTTTTCATGATGACCAGCACGGAACTGCCATAGTAATAAGCGCGGCTCTTGTAAATGCGATAAAAGTTCTTGGGAAAAAGCTGGAAGATCTGAAGGTCGTGATAAACGGCGCCGGCGCTGCGGGCATGTCCATTGCAAACCTTCTTTCATGCTTTGAGATAAGTGAGCATGTCTGCACATCTGTAAAAGAACTGATAATATGCGATTCAAAGGGAATAATCTATGATGGACGGCCTGATTTGGATAATGATTACAAAAAGAAGCTGGTGAAGTATACAAACAAGAGCAAGGTTACGGGCACACTGGCAGATGCCATGAAGGACGCTGACGTGTTCATAGGCGTCTCGAAGGGCAACGTAGTTACAAAGGATATGATAAAATCCATGGCTCCCAATGCAATAGTCTTTGCCATGGCTAACCCTACACCCGAAATAGCACCGCAGGATGCTCTGGAAGCAGGGGCTGCCATAGTTGGCACAGGCAGAAGTGATTTTCCCAATCAGATAAACAATGCGCTTGCGTTTCCTGGTGTTTTCCGTGGCGCTGTGGATGCGAAGGCAACTAGGATCACGAACGAAATGAAACTTGCAGCTAGCCGGGCGCTCGCAGGAAGCATTGAGCCGACACGTGAACACATTTTGCCTGACGTGCTTGACAAAAATGTGGTTAAGCTTATCGCGGATGCAGTCAAGAAGGAAGCAAGAAAGAATAAAGTCACGCGGAAATAATCAAGAGGTGGGTAATATGGCAAGATTAGTAAAGCATGAGGCACAAGGGCCGCACGAAGTAAAAACAGCTCACGGAGACTCCGTGTTTGTCTGCGTGTGCGGCCTGAGCAAAAACCAGCCGTTGTGCGATGGCTCACACCACAGAACAAAAGATGAGCAAGATAAAACATACGTATATGACAATGAAAAAAGAGTAGAAGTAAAATAGAACAGAGGTGGAAAAAAAATGGCGAAAAAAGCAACAAAGAAAAAAATAGTGAAGAAAACCGACAGTAAAACATCGTGCTGCTGCAACTGCTAGTAGCGCCTTTTTCTTTTTTTAAGTAAAAGCAAAAATATGGGTAGCCTGAAGGAGCATTTGCAAAGTTCTTGACCAATCGCACTCCAAATGTCTGATGCATTTATTCTCATTTATAGTTTTCTGCTATACTTTCTATATGCCATTTACCCAGCAGGACGCGAAGAAACTGAGGAGATTATTCAACGATACCTGCCCGCTACAGCCAGGGCAGACCGTGAACATGGACGGCAAATATCTTTCTTTCTACGGCATAAGCGCAAATGTGACTGGCGATTCTTTGCAGATGTCAGTACTGGGCTATCCGACAGAGCCAGCGGAGAGCGCAATAAGGCTGCCGGTCAACATAGTTTACAAGGGTAGAAATGTGCATATTTTTGCCACGGAAATGAAACGGCCGTAGACATTTAAGTCCCCAAGAATGAAATATTATTATGAAAATCAACGTGGTTGTTGTCAGCTTTGTTATATTGGCAGTGGTTCTAGCTATTGTTCTGACGCAGGCAAAATACGATGTTTCAAACAACGGCATTGCCTGTACACAGGAAGCAAAGCTATGTCCAGACGGCTCATATGTAGGAAGAACAGGGCCTAATTGTCAGTTTCCCTCCTGTCCGAAACCCGCACAGACAAACGGTGGCAATGCCTGCACAGAAGAAGCAATGATTTGTCCGGACGGCTCAGCTGTCGGGCGAACTGGTCCTAACTGTGCTTTTGCTCCATGTCCATCCACGCAAATAGACAATCCGGCTTCTGTAAATTGCGTAGACAAAGGCGGCACACTTGAAATACAAACTCTGAAAGGCGGAGAACAAATTGGCTACTGCATACTGCCAAACGGCACTGTATGTGAGGAATGGGCCCTTTTCCGTGGCGAGTGCTCATAGGTTCGGGAACGGCAAATGTTTATTAAAAACTCCCAGACAAAATATAAATATGAACAAGAACCAGTGGTGGATACCTGTTGCTATATTTGGTAGACGGTAGAAAAGACTGGAAAGGTGGAATAACTTTACTTTCTAAGTAATTGCACATTTTTAATTTTCATGGGTTTCTAACAGCTTTAAGCATCCGTGTTTATTTATCAGAATGGATTTTCATAAATGCGAGGCTTGCTCGCGTCCTATCAGCCACCGCGGTTTCTGCCTGCCGTGCAACATGAAAAGAAAATACGAAGGCAGACGCCAAGCCCAATCACGCGGCAAATATACTTGCGATAGTTGCAACTTCTCGACTTATTATGAATTTATCAAATGTCCGGAGTGCGACACTACTAAGGTAAAAGAGCGGGCCGTTTCGCAACCGGAGACACTCGACATACTCCCAGAACAGCCAGATAAATTTGTTTTTCCTTTTCCCAGCATAAGACCATCACAGAAGGAAATGATGGAAGACGTTGCTAAAGTCGTGGCCGAGAGCAAGCATTTAGTTGCAGACGCTCCTACAGGCCTCGGAAAGACAATAGCTGTGCTGTTTCCTGCTGTTGAGTATGCTGTTGCCAATGGTCTCAATGTTTTCTTCCTAACATCCAGATTGAGCCAGCACAAGGCGGCTATCGAGACTCTCAAGTTGATGAAAAACAAGAAGTTCAAGGCCATAGACATTGTGGGCAAAAGACATCTCTGTTCTCAGGACGTCACTGATATGGATACAGGCATGTTCAACAACTATTGCAGCGCCATGATAAAAGACAAACGCTGCGCTTATTACAAGAACTCGCACAGCGCCGACCTTGCGGGAGAGCGGGGCAGGATAATGGGAATACTTGTCAGCAGCATAGCAAACACTGAGGAGTCGATAAAGCTGGCGGGCGGACGTTACTGTACTTATGAAGTGCTCATGGACGCAGCAAAGAACGCGGATGTTATTGTGGGCGACTATTTTCACTTATTTGGAATGCACGAAAAGTTCATGAAGCGGATGGGCAAGAATCTTTCGGATACGATAATAATTGTTGATGAAGCCCACAATCTCTCTTCTCGTATCAGGAACCACCTTTCCTCTAAAATCTCTACACGTGCCTGTGATTTGGCGGCAAGGGAGGCGCAAAAATTTACAGAATACGAGGCAAGGAGCATCATCCATGAGATAGACGGAGCTATCGTAGCAATGGGCAAAAAGCTCTTCGGCAAGAAAGAAGCGTTTGTCGAGCGCGAGGACTTTTTGGACCGGATAGCCGTCATAGGTAATTATGATGAACTGATAGCCAAGCTCACAACCGTAGGGCAGCAGGTGCTGGAGGAGAAGAAAATCTCCTACGTAGATAAGATAGCGGAATTCCTGCAGCTGTGGAAAAGGGAAGGCATAGGATACACGAGAATAATATCGCGCGAGAAAATTCACGACAAGGACCATATAGCGGTGCAGTTCAGCTGTCTCGATCCCGGGATAATATCAAAGGAAATAGTGCAGGGCTCCCACTCGACCATACTCATGTCCGGGACCCTAAGCCCGATGGAGATGCACCGCGACCTGCTGGGACTTGAGCCTGGCCGGACTATAATGAAATCCTACACGTCGCCGTTTCCCAGAGAGAACAGGAAAAATATCATAGTCAAAGGAGTGACAACAAAATACACGGAGCGTACTGAAGCGAATTTCGAGAAAATGGCCCGGCTAATATCCGGCAGCATAAACGCGGTGCAAGGCAATGCGGCTGTCTTCTTTCCAAGCTATGACATGCGCGATAAATTGACGGCGCTAGTCAAGACGAACAAGCATTCGATAATGGAAAAAAGCACAATGACAAAAAAGGAAAGAGATGAAGTAAAAGAACACCTAAGAAAACATGCAGCAAAAGGCGCTGTTCTATTCGGCGTCATGGGCGGCTCCTTTAGCGAAGGCATAGATTTACCAGGCGACCTCCTGAACGGCGTAATAATAGTTGGCCTGCCGCTGGAACGGCCTGATCTTTCCGTGGAAGCACTAATCGCCTACTGTGAGCAGCGCTTTCAGAAAGGCAGGGATTATGGCTACAACTTTCCGGCGATGATAAAGGTGATGCAGGCCTCAGGCCGCTGTATTCGCTCTGAAGCAGACCGAGGTGTAATAGTTTTCATGGACGAGCGGTTCCTGTGGACGAATTACAAACGCATCTTCCCGAAAGACTGGACTTTTACTATTACAGAAAAGCCTGAGGAAGAGATACGGAAGTTTTATGGGAGATAAGGGAGTTAAGTAAAAGAAGTGTACAACATCATAAAAGCAAACCGAAAGCTTTTTCCATTCAATAAACAATAAGATAGTATGAAAATTCCATTACGTTTTTTTGGTAATGCTGGAGATGAAGAAATAGTTGTTGGCTGTAGGGTTCTTACCGCACATGTATCAGGAACTATGGATTTTATTATTGATACAGGCAGCCCACGCACATTTATCGGCTTAATTGATTGTCAAAAATTAGGGATCAAGATCAAAGCGCCTTCAGATAAGGATGTTATGCAATGGGCAGACAAGAAACTGCATATTGGCAAGACCACTCACCCTCTAAAACTTACATTTATAGCCGAAGAAGATAACCAAGAGAAAGCAAAGACATTAAATGTGGGCAGAATGGATGCCACCACAGACTTTATAACTATGAAAGGAAACAAAGATTCGCCCAGCATTATAGGGCTAGATTTCTTAATGATTAACAAAATGCGGCTTTGCGTAGATGGCGCCAGTAAGAAGGCATGGTTTGAACTTCAGTAAATAGTAATTATCCTATCTTTCGTTATAAATTCAATTACGACAAATGCAGGATTTATTTTATTCTTTTTCAATTCTTTGATTAATACTTTGAGATCAGAGTTCGAACCGGCTACATGTTCATCTTTTACAGCAACAAATTTATTCGTATATTCCTCACGCAGCTCGTCTTTATTTGTTTTCAGCCAGTTTGAATCGGCCTCGAACTGTTTAATTAACTGCAACTCGCTTTCCATATACACTCACAAATTATATATGAAAACTCAATATTTAAAGATAATCCGGCGCCTGATGTAGATATTATGAAATGTTGGTTAGTCAAAGTATTTCTTCTTCAGCTGGCGCCAGTTCCTTTTAAGGATAATATTGTATGTAGTAAATATGTCCTATAAACTATCCCCGTCTTCCCTAAACACATTAAAAGACTGCCCGCTCTGCTTCTGGCTGGCATTCAATAAAAAAATAAGCCCACCGGCAGGCATATTCCCTTCTCTACCAAGCGGCATTGACGCTGTCCTGAAGAAGCATTTTGATGCTTTCAGGGAGAAAGGTAATATCCCAGAGGAGCTGAAGGGCACAAGCGCAAGGCTCTTCAATAACACGGATCTTCTCAAAGTTTGGCGAAGCAACTTCAAGGGCGTTCGTTGGCAGGACAGCAAGGGCAATGTGCTGCATGGCGCTGTAGACGAGATTCTTGAGAAGGACGGCAAGCTCATTGTTTTGGACTTCAAGACCCGCGGGTTCCCCTGCAAGGAAGACACACATGAGCACTACCAGGACCAGCTGGATATCTATAACTTTCTCCTAAGAAAAAACGGCTATGAGACTGAAGACTACGCTTACCTGCTATTTTTCCATCCGACGCATATCGAGGCTGACGGTAACTTCGCTTTCGAAAGAACCCTTAAGAAAATGGACATTAATGTAAAGAATGCAGAAAAGATCTTTACAGGCGCTATAAAGTGTTTGGAAGGGCCTGAGCCTAAGGCTGGGAAGGAATGCGGGGTTTGTAAGTTTGTGAGGGAGCGAGGATGAGTGATAAGAACACAACTATCGAAGAACTGAAAATCATTGTGAAAAAATTTTGCGAGAAACGTGATTGGGACCAATATCACGGCGCAAAAGATCTTTCTATAGGAATTATAACAGAATCTTCAGAACTTCTTGAGCATTTTAGATTTAAAAATGAAAATGAATCTGAAGCGTTATTCAACTCTCCAGAAAAAAAGCAAAAAATATCTGAAGAAGTTGCAGATGTATTATATTTTTTACTAAGATTAGCACAAAAATATGATATAGACTTATCTAATGAATTAAAGAAAAAGGTAGAAGACAACGAAAGAAGATATCCAATAGAAAAATCAAAGGGGTCTAATAAAAAATATACGGAGTTATAATATGCAATTATACTCCGGTACGTCAGAAAAATTTGTGGCTGATACAATACAAAATCAGATAGCAGATAAAATATTAGAACAATTTGAAAACTATTATGGAAGAAGACCATCACCATCTGAAATTACTTCATGGAGAAATTCCTTACAATACATGAAGAATGTTATAGAATACAATTCCTTATATGGTAATTTTATTATTTTAGAACACGAATTGCCTTACAGCACAGAAAGAATAGACTTCATAATCTTTGGTAAAAGCGAAACTGGCCAAGAGATGATCGTCGTAATAGAACTCAAGCAGTGGGAAAAAGTCAAAGATTGTGATATAGATAATAATGTAATTACTTTCGTGGGTGGTTCAGAACGGATGCAAGCACACCCATCATTTCAAGTAAGGGGGTATGCATTTTACCTAAAAGATTTTGTCGAAGTGTTACACGAGAATTCTATAGTCCTTGAAGCTTGTGTTTATTGTCATAATTATTCTAAGAAAAAAGAGAGTGTATTATTTTATCCAAAGTTTAAGGAAATTGAAAAACAGTTCCCGATCTTTGCAAAAGAAGATTTTGAGCATTTAGGAAAATACCTCAAATCCAAATTATCCGGAGGGAAAGGTCTCGAAATATTTAATAGATTTTCAAATAGCCCAATATGCCCATCAAAAAAGTTAATAGAAGTAACTAAAAAAATGATAGGGGGTCAAAATGTTTTTAATCTCATAGACGAGCAGATAGCTGCAAACAATACTATAATTGATAGAGCAAAGAAATGTTCTAAACTAAAGAAAAAATCAGTTATAATAATAAAAGGTGGTCCTGGAACAGGCAAGTCTGTCATAGCTCTGAATGCATTAGCAGAACTTTTATCCAAAGGCCTAACAGTTTATCACGCTACAGGTTCTAAAGCATTTACAGAAACATTAAGAAAAGTGGTTGGTCCGAGAGCAGCTAATTTGTTCAAGTATTTCAATAGCTTTACGCATCATAAAGAAAATGAAATAAATATATTGATATGTGATGAAGCACACAGAATACGAAAAACTAGCAATTCTAGATTTACAAAAGCTGAATTTAAGACAAATACGCCTCAAATAGAGGAACTTATTGGTGCTGCTAAAGTTTCTATATTTTTCATAGACGATAACCAAGTAGTAAGACCCGACGAAATAGGCAACACTAACCTTATAAGAAAAACTGCTGAAAAATTTGATGCGGAAATATACGAGTTTGAGCTCAAAACACAATTCAGGTGCAGTGGATCTGATGGTTATCTTAACTGGGTGGATAATATATTAGATATAAGAGAGACTGCCAATAGAATTCTAACAAAAAACGAGAAAATGGAATTTCGTATTTTTAATAGTCCACGGGAGTTGTATGATGAGATAAAAAAGAAAAACGCTGAAAAATCTAATTCAGCAAGACTGGTTGCTGGATTCTGCTGGCCGTGGAGCGACCCGAATCCTGACGGAACTTTAAAGGAGGATATAATAATAGGCGATTTTCGTATCACATGGGAAGCCAAAAACGAGGCTAAAAAACTGGCCCCTGGAATACCCAAGGCAGCCTTGTGGGCATGGGATCCCAACGGAGTCAATCAAGCTGGCAGTATTTACACGATACAAGGCTTTGAATTCGAATATGTCGGAATAATTTTTGCAAAAGATTTAGTGTGGGATTCCGAGAAAAATGAATGGACAGGTAAACCAGAAAATTCAGCAGATTCCATGGTAAAGAGAGACAAAAAGAATTTTATAAATTTTGTAAAAAATGTCTACAGAGTATTATTAACCCGCGGAATGAAGGGCTGTTATGTTTATTTTATGGATGAAAATACGCGTAAGTATTTCGAACAACATATAGAAAGAAGAAAATAATGCGGCTTCAGGGCCCGTTACCAGTTCATAAGATGCCCGGAATGCAATGAGGTGCGGCAGTAGGCATAGGGCGTCGATTCTATTATGTTTTATAAAATATATTTTCTAGAATGGTATTTATAAACGCCCTAACCTTAACGGTATCCTTATATATTCTGTGTAGACAAGTATTCTTAGAGCCTGAGTCCTTGTGGAATCTTCCCTATGGGATGTAACCTAAAGGGCGACGAAGACTCGCCTGCCAATGTGCAGGTTCTTTTATCTTATTTTAATTTTTGCAAGTCTACCTTCTCCAATCCCTTATTATCATAAAAATAATACCCAAGAATAAGATCCGACAGTTGCACAGCATTTGAAAGTGTCCTGTTGGTTTCATAACCTATAAAATCTAGTACGTTTCCATTGGAATGTTTTACCGTTGCCCTTATCTTGCCATCTTTTCTTAATTTTATCTGCTTACCAATAAGCCTGAAACATACCTGTGCTATAAAATTTTCAACGAATCTGAGCGTACTATTTTTTACATTTGAAATAGTGTAGTCATCATCGGCTTCTATTAAAACTGTACCGAATTTACCTCTTAGTCGTCTCTCCATATAGCTTGCTATGAAATTTGGAACTGTAAACAGATAATACTCGTTTTTTGGAACATCCCGCGGCTTGTCATGTTCAAATATGTAGAAACTTAGCGGCGAGTTATTAACAATTTCGTATATTTCATTTTTGGCAGCTTTTCTTATTTTACCTGAAAGTTTCTGCCAATGAATTATTCCAGGTCTGCCATGTTTCGCCAATACTCTGGATATTTTGTTGTAAACTTCATTGATGTCGTTCTTGAATCCGAACAAAAGGCAAGAGTAAGTCTTGTTATGAGATGTGTCTAAACCAATTATCATTAAGGCCATAGTAATTAATTAAATATCGTATTTTTAAGTAGTAAATGTGATTATTTCTTATGCCTGTATTCGAAAAGAAAGACGGAGTCCTAGTCTTCAACTGGACCGAAAGCATGCCCAACACCTGGGAGTTAGGCGAGACAGAGGAGGACCCGCATGCCACTATAGAGCTCATAAAGCACACTTCCAGCAAATACATTGTCAGCGCGAAGCTGGTCATGCCAAAGCTTCACGGAAAACATTTTTCCGGATACAACAACAAAACGGATCACAAGACGGAAGAGAAAGCGCTGGTCATGGTTGAAGGAGAGAAAAAACACATAGAAAAAATCATCATGGATGTCATGGGCTCTGACTTTGTTCTGAAGGTGCTCGGCGCGAAGGATGCTGTCGACTACTCGCTCAAGGGCATCTCAACCTGCGTTGGCTGCGGCAAAAAGTTCACTGGTCCACGCTATCACCGGTATTGCGACGAGTGCGGGGGTAAGAAGTAACCTTTATTTGCCTGTATACCTCACCATGTTTATTTAAACGTATATACAATGTATATACTTATGTCAACTGCTTTTGTAAAGACTGTGAAAAGATACGGCAACTCCGGCGGCGTCTATTTACCTGCGGGGTGGGTAGGCGGCAGTGTCCGGGTGGAGCTTGTTAAAAAGCCCCTTGATCCCAAGTCCGACCTGCTTGGCGGAATAGATACCGAACATGTTATAAGCATCATACTTTACGGCTCATATGCCCGGAGGGAGATGGAAAAGGGCTCCGACATAGACGTAATTCTTGTCGTGGATGAGGACGGGGGGAAAATAAAAATCCCTTCAGAAATAAGGCAGAGGTACGACGTGCAGGTCAGGACTGCGAGACAGATGCAAAATGCGATGGCCAATGACCCGATATTCCACAAGTCAATAAAAGACAGCTCTGCAGCTATCGTAAACCACCAGTTTCTTGATGATTTGAAAAATGAAGCACGGCTGAATTCTGACAGCGTAAGAACTCGCGTAGGGCTTGCCGAGTCTTCTCTCGGCCTGACCAAGAGCATAATGGAGAATTATGAAGGTTCTGAGGAACTGATTTATCCCCTTGTCATGAGGCTGAAGGAAATGATTATTCTGGAATGCCTTTTTTCAAACAAGAAATACAATACAAGAATGCTTAGAACCGAGATTTTGGATTCCGGAATAAGCCCGAAGGAATTGAATGCCACAATGGCCATTTACAGGTCAATAAGAGACAATAAGAATCATAGAACAGAAATATCAAAGGATATTATACCCAAACTAATTTTATTGCTGGAGACGAAAATAAAGCATGTCAAACAAAAAACGCTCGAGAAAAGGCATTGACTCATTGAACAAGCGAAAAGCGGAGCATATTGAAAAGATCCGGAAAGCTGAAGACGAGGGAAAATTAGACCTTGTTCGTTATCATGAAAAGGAGATAGAAAACTTTGAAAAAGCCATAGAAAAGCGAAAACGCCGCATCATGCCCAAGCCGAAAAGAAAAAAGACGAAGTGAACAATTTCTTTTAGCAATCACATTAAAATCACTTATTATCTACTTCTTAGTGCAAAAAAACCTGTAACTTCTTTCGGGTCATATCACTTTTGCAAAAAATAGGTCGAAAATCCTAAATGCTTTATATACCTCGAGACCACAATACCTTGTGGTTGAAAAGTAGTGGGGTACAACATATTGTAGTTTAATAATTGTCTTTTAGACTCCTCTACCACAGAGGTCAAAATCATGAAATGTCCTTTCTGTTCTGGTGAGACAAAAGTCGTTGACAAGCGGGACGGCGAGGACAATACTCGACGTCGGCGCGAATGTGAGGCGTGCGGAAAGCGGTTCACTACCTATGAAAGGGCAGACATAAGCCTCATGGTCGTCAAGAAGGACGGCCACCGCGAGTTGTACAGCCGTGAAAAAATCAGATCCGGCATTATTCGGGCCTGCGAAAAAAGGCCTGTTTCTCTTGAAACCATAGACCAGGCAGTTGACCGCATAGAAAAAACCATCCGCGATACAGATGAGGTCACGAGCAAGGAGATTGGCGAGCGGGTCATGACTGAACTGAGGAATATTGACAAAATAGCTTACATAAGGTTCGCTTCGGTCTACAGGGAATTTGATGATCTTACAGCATTTGAAAGAGAAGTTAAGCTGCTAAAATCGTAAGTAAAGGCACGGCGGCTGTAAGTAAAGTGGAAGCACATGGCGGTTAAGGTGGAAGCATAGGGTAGCGTCATGTCATGGCTTCCCAGATGCACGCGATTAGCAACAGACGCAGTTCATATTAAAACGACCAAACGTGTCGGGAATTTCAGAGGTGGGCAAAATGA
>Ga0265296_1003663_pt1 | contig 14014 bp, 12 predicted proteins | sample MunlanPumphouse1_FD_189073 | JGI IMG/M metagenome (GOLD analysis project Ga0265296, IMG submission 189073) | Groundwater microbial communities from a municipal landfill in Southern Ontario, Canada - Pumphouse #1 | ecosystem: Environmental > Aquatic > Deep subsurface > Groundwater | place... | reverse complement strand
AGGCAGGTCAAGCTGTTTGCCCAGAGTGTTGAGCTGTGCAATGGCAGCGGGACGGTAAGGATCGGCGGCAACCAGGAGCGGCTTCTGACCGCTCCTCCTGATGTGCAGGGCCAGTTTAGAAGCGGTAGTCGTCTTTCCTGCCCCCTGGAGACCGACTAACAGGATAACCGTGGGAGGCACGTTCGCCTGGGCAAGTTTCTGCTGACCGCCGCCCAGCATGGCAATCAGCTCTTCGTTGACGATTTTGATGACCTGCTGAGCGGGAGAGAGGCTTTCCATAACTTCTTTCCCTACCGCCCTCTCGCCCACCTTTGCAGTGAAGTCCTTGGCTACCTTGAAATTAACGTCGGCCTCAAGGAGCGCCATCCTCACCTCGCGCAGAGCCTCGTTAACATCCTTTTCGCTCAGCTTTCCTTTGCCGCTGAGTTTGCCGAATACCGCCGATAACTTTTCCGATAAAGATTCAAACATGCTTTCCCTCTGACCTATTCTAACCGAGGTTGATGAGTCAATCAAGCTTGGCAGGGTTATTGCATAGTGTTAGAATGAGTTCGATGAGCGCAGTTTACCTTGGGCTCGGCTCCAATTTGGGAAACAGGGATTCCAATCTGGCCAAAGCGCTCGAAGCACTGGCTCAGAGGATGGTAATCGAGAAAATCTCGTCAGTCTATGAGACTGAGCCTTTGGGTTATCTGGAGCAGCCCTGGTTTCTCAACATGGTCTGCTCAGGCACAACAGGGCTCAATCCCTTTGAGTTGCTCTCCTTTGCCAAAGGAATCGAAGGCCGGCTCGGCCGGCTCGTCAGTTTTCCCAATGCCCCTCGCCCCATCGATATCGACATACTCTTCTACAACGGTCAAATCATCGAAACCGCGGATTTGATCATCCCTCACCCGCGCATAGCAGAGCGGGCCTTTGTCCTCATTCCACTCTCAGAGATCGCGCCCGAACTCATCCACCCGGCAAAAGATCAAAGCGTGAAAGCATTGCTTTCATGGATAACCGATTCAAAAAAAGTAAGGAAGTGGGGAAATGTATCGAGTATCGGTGCGAAAACATTTTGATGCCGCGCACTATCTAAGGGGCTACAGGGGCAAGTGCGAGCAATTGCACGGTCATCGCTTTGAATCAGTGGTTACAATCGAGGCCAGGGAACTGGATGAAATCGGGATGGCGCTCGATTTCTCCGCGTTAAAAAAGCATCTGGGGGAGATATTGGAACGATTCGACCACGTTTGTTTGAATGATATCTCTCCCTTCGATAAGATAAATCCATCGTCGGAGAACATAGCCGCTTTGATCTACAGGGAACTCTCACCTCTTTTGGAGGGCAAAGAGATCTCGATCTACAGCGTTGAGGTTTGGGAATCACCGGATTGCTGTGCTTCTTACATCCCTTAACACCGCAGGGCCGGGGGAAGCAAGTTGGGAATTGCATCCTTGATGGGATAGTCCTCCGCGCATTTTGCGCAGCGTAACGAGCCGCTGACCACTCCCTTTTCGTTTTCTTCATCTATAGTGAGTTCAAGGGGGCACTTGCACATCGGGCAGGCCAGTATATCCATAAGCTCTTTTTTCATAAAACGCCCTCCGTTACCATAAAAATATATTACAAAGAGTAGCATATTTGCAAGCATTATTGAACGGCCTGGAACAAAAAAGAGGGCCCCTTTTTCAGGAACCCTCTTTATACTCTACTGGGCCTGGCCTTCTCCCGGGCTTACTCCCGGAATTGGTTGGCCATGCTAGATGCCGGCCATACCATTCAGATAATAATATGCAGGCCTACCCCAGCTACTCTTGCCCTACCTCTCCGGCAGGGCCTTCTTAAGGAAATATCCATACCCCGTACAGCTCTTGAAGCTTCATCAACACCTCCTCACGTTGTTGGCGCCAACCTTGCTTCGTTGGCAGCATTATATCATTTCAAGCTTCGGAAGTCAATGTAAAATATCTTCCCTCTGAATCCGTGGAGTTTCTTTTTGAGCAACGGATCAAGCAACTGCGCAAACCCTTGACATCGATTAGTGTTATTAGCTATCATGCAAAGGAGAGTAATTAATGACAAAGTACATCTTTGTCACCGGTGGCGTAGTCAGTTCAGTCGGCAAGGGGATTACAGCCGCTTCTATCGGACGCATCCTCAAAAGCCGAGGGCTATCGGTCACCCTGCAAAAGCTTGACCCCTATTTGAATGTTGACCCCGGCACCATGTCCCCCTATCAACACGGCGAGGTCTTTGTAACCGAAGACGGCGCTGAAACCGATCTTGATCTTGGGCACTACGAGCGCTTCATCGATGTAAACCTCACCCAGGCGTCTAATGTAACCTCCGGGCAGATCTACAGTTCTGTCATCGGCATGGAACGGCGTGGCGATTTCCTGGGCGGTACAATACAGGTGGTGCCACATGTCACTGACCAGATAAAGAAAAAAATCCTGAAAGTTGCCGAGGAGAGCCAGGCTCAGGTGGTTATCTCGGAGATCGGCGGGACTGTTGGCGATATTGAAGGACAGCCATTCCTGGAAGCCATCCGCCAGATGCGCAACGATGTTGGCCAGGGCAATGTCCTTTATGTCCACGTAACCCTTCTTCCTTACATATCGGCTTCAGAGGAAGTCAAGACAAAGCCGACTCAGCACAGCGTCAGGGAACTCCGCGCCATTGGTATTCAGCCGGACGTGATTATCTGCCGCAGTGATTATCCTGTGCCTGATGGCCATCGAGACAAGATTGCTCTCTTCTGCAATGTTGAAAAGAAGGCTGTTATCCCACTGGTTACCGTGCCCACCATATACGAGGTTCCGCTGATTCTGGATGAGGCAGGGATCGGCGATTACATCATTGATCGGCTCAGCCTGAGCGCAGCCGGCCGGGACCTGGCAGAGTGGCGCAGCATGGTGGAGCATATGAAAACGCCTAAGGAGTCTGTTCCGATAGCCCTGGTTGGCAAATATGTCCAACTGAAGGATGCTTACCTTTCGGTGCGTGAAGCGTTGCGTCACGCTGCCCTGGCATATGATCTGGATGTGAACATTGTATGGGTCGATTCGGAAGACCTGGAGCAGGAAGGGGCTGAAGCTATTCTGCGCGATGTCCAGGGGATCGTTGTGCCCGGCGGATTCGGCTCTCGCGGTATAGAGGGGAAGATAAAAGCAGCCAGGTACGCCAGGCTAAATGGGGTGCCCTACCTGGGGCTTTGCCTTGGTATGCACGTAATGGTAATCGAATACGCTCGATACGTTCTGAACTCCAACGAGCCCAATTCCGCGGAATTTTCTGCGGATACAAAATATCCGGTGATAAATCTTCTCCCCGGACAGCGTGGCATCAAGGATAAGGGGGGAACGATGCGCCTGGGGCTTTACCCGTGCAAGATGGTCCCCGGCACAAAGGCTGCCGAGGCCTATGGCAGTTCCGAGGTGCACGAGCGTCACCGCCATCGCTTTGAATTCAATAACGACTTTCGGGATGTGTTGGAGAAAGGTGGATTGGTCATCAGCGGACTCTCTCCCGATGGCCACCTTGTGGAGGTAGTGGAGGTTGGAGGACACCCCTGGATGGTTGCTACGCAGGCTCACCCTGAGTTCGCCTCCCGGCCCAATCGACCCCATCCGCTGTTTTATAGTTTCATCGGGGCTGCCAAAGGGATATTGCGTGAAGGGACTCAGCGTCCGCTGCCCCTGTAGAGTCCGGTAACCCCCGTCGTTCCGAGCCCTTTGTGTTGGATCAGAGTTTGCCCTGAGCGGTCCCCTCAGAACAACATATCCACAAAATCGCCGGTTCGGTTCACAAAAGGGCCTTGAATTAGTCATCAGCGAGATGTTTAATTAAAGGGGCCTCTGAAAAAGTCTTACTGAGTCCTCATTTCAAAAAACGGCATCGTAAAGGAGACCTCTAATGTTGAAACTAGCTATCTCAGGAAAGGGTGGTGTGGGAAAGACGACTCTCTCCAGCCTCCTGGCTCGAATCTACGCTTCCAGAGGGCACAAAGTGATAGCCATCGATGCCAATCCCGATGCCAACTTCGGGACGGCGCTGGGAATCCCCTTTAGCGATATCCAAAAGATCACGCCCATCGCAGAGATGGACGCACTCATCGAAGAGCGCACCGGAGCCAAGCCGGGAACATCCGCTCCTTTCTTCAAGCTAAATCCAAAAGTAGATGATATCCCGGATCGATTCTCCGTGGAGAAAAACGGCGTCAAGCTGTTGATGATGGGCACCGTCGATACCGGCGGCAGCGGTTGTATTTGTCCCGAAAGCACGCTGCTCAAGGCTTTGCTCAGCCACTTGATCTTGCGGAGGGATGAAACTATTATTCTGGATATGGACGCGGGGGTGGAGCATCTGGCGAGGGGAACTGTGCGGGCTGTCGATGCTTTCATCGTCGTTGCCGAGCCGGGGCAGCGGAGCATCCAGACCGCCAAATCGGTCAAGAAGCTGGCCGCGGACCTTGGCGTTAAGAAGACCTATGTGGTGGGAAACAAGATCAATGGCCCCTCGGATGAGCAATTCATCAGGGAGAATCTGCCGGATTTTGAGGTGCTCGGCTTTCTGAGCAACGATCCCAAAATCCGTGAGGCCGATTTCAAAGGATTAAGCCCTTACGATCTGGCGCCAAACGCCGTGGCTGAGGCAACAAAGATCGTAGATCGTTTGGAAAAAATTCAAGGAGGCGGCAATGGATAAGAAAACGGTTAAGGATATTGAAGTTGGCGGCAAACGCGTGCTGATGCGCGTAGACTTCAATGTACCGATGGACAAATCCACGGGTGAGATTACGGATGATGGCCGTATCCAGGCCAGCATTCCCACAATCCGATACCTTATCGATCAGAATGCGAAGATAATTTTGTGCTCCCATCTGGGACGCCCCAAAGGGGTAGTCACGGAAAACTATCGGCTCGCTCGAGCCGGCAAGCATCTGGCTGAAATCCTGAGAAGACCGGTCAAATGCACATCCGATTGCATCGGCCCGGAAGTGGAAAAGGCCGTCGGCGAGATGCAAATCGGTGATATCGTGCTGCTGGAAAATTTGCGGTTCCATCCCGAAGAGGAGAAGAACGATCCGCAGTTTACCAAATCCCTGGCAAAGCTGGCGGATATCTACGTCAATGATGCCTTCAGCGCATCGCACCGGGCGCATGCTTCAATTGCCGGAGTTCCTAAATATCTCCCGGCGGTCGCCGGATTCGTCATGGAAAAGGACCTGAAATTCCTTGGCAAAGCTTTAGCCGATCCCGCTCGACCGTTTGCGATCATTGTGGGCGGGGCCAAGGTGAGCGATAAGATCGGGCTGCTGCAAAACATCCTGCAAAAGGTGGACGTGCTCATTATCGGCGGCGGCATGGCCAACACTTTCATTAAAGCCCAGGGGTATGATGTCGGCAAGTCCAAGGTTGAAGATGATCAGTTGGATTTTGCCCGCAGCCTGATTGAGAAAGCGGCGTCAAATGGCGTCCGTCTGCTTTTGCCCGTCGATGCGATAGCCGCTGAAGAGTTCACTGCCGAGGCCAAGCGCAAGACGGTCTCTTTGAAAGACGTGCCCCCCGGTTGGATGATACTGGATATCGGTCCCAAGAGTATAGAGAAATTTGGCGAAGGACTCAAGGACTCTAAAACAGTCGTCTGGAACGGCCCGATGGGAGTTTTTGAGTTTCCCGCTTTCGCGCAAGGCACACGCGGTCTGGCCTCGCTGGTTGCCGACCTTGATGCTACCACTATCGTCGGCGGCGGCGATACCGTGGCCGCTGTGGACCAATTTGGCCTTAACATCAAAATGACTTATATTTCAACAGGCGGGGGAGCATCGCTCGAATTCCTTGAAGGGAAAACCTTGCCGGGCGTAGCGGCGCTGCTGGATAAATAAGGAGTCTGGGGGCCCAGAATTCCGTGGTCAGTAGGGGCGATCCCCTGTGATCGCCCTTCGAGAAAGGGGGGAATTTGATTGATTTTGCGATTCTCAAAGAAATATCCACCAAGACCCCATCCAAAATAGTCCTGCTCGTTTTCGACGGCCTGGGCGGACTGCCCCATCCCGAAACAGGCAAAACGGAGCTTGAATCCGCCAGAAAGCCAAATTTGGATCGACTGGCCGCCGAAGGCATTTGCGGCTTGAGCGATCCTGTAGGCCCGGGCATTACCCCCGGCAGCGGTCCGGGACACCTTTCCCTTTTTGGATACGATCCGATCAAATCGCTCGTGGGGCGCGGCGTTTTGGAGGCGCTGGGAGTCGATTTCGATCTTCAGGAAGGCGATGTTGCCGCCCGCTGCAATTACTGCACCGTCGATAAAAACGGCATCATCACCGATCGCCGCGCCGGTCGCATCCCGACCGAAAGAAACGCCGAGCTTTGCGCCAAACTCAAGAAGATCAAACTCGATGGCATCAACATCTTCATCCTTCCGGGAAAAGAACATCGATTTGCGGTGGTGTTCCGGGGAGACGGCTTGCGCGGAGAAGTGGCAGACACCGACCCCCAGAAATCCGGGATCGCGCCTAAAGCGGCAGTTGCGCTTACTCCTTACGCGGGGAAAACAGCTTCGGTTATCAATGAGTTCATTGCCAAGGCCAGGTCGGTGCTGGCTGATTCCCATCCGGCAAACATGATCCTCCTTCGCGGAATTTCGCAGCGCCCGCAGTTACCGAAGATGAGCGAGATATTCAAGTTGAATCCCGCCGCGATTGCCACTTATCCCATGTATCGGGGCCTGGCCCGGCTGGTGGGGATGACCATTCTGAGGACCGGAAGCACCTTCAGCGATGAACTGGACACACTGGCCGGGAATTGGAATAACCACGATTTCTTTTTTGTCCACATCAAGTACACTGATTCCTCCGGCGAGGATGGCGATTTTGACCGGAAGGTCCGGGTGATCGAAGAGGCCGATGCCCTGCTCCCGAAGCTCGCCGGCCTGAAGCCGGATGTGCTGGCAGTCACCGGAGATCATTCGACGCCGGCGCTTCTGAAAGGCCATAGCTGGCACCCGGTGCCGATCCTTATAAATGCCAAGTATTGCCGGACCGACGAGGTCAAGGAATTCTCGGAAAAAGCTTGCGTCAGCGGCGGTTTGGGGAGAATCCGGGGCACGGATATTATGCCGCTGGCTATGGCAAACGCCTTGAAACTGGATAAATTTGGCGCTTGATGAAAATCCATAACCTGGCTCCCAACCTGAGCATGATCGACGTCGAACCCCCGATTCCCGGATGGGAGGAGTTCATCGGCGTTTATGTGTTGAAGGGCGAGCAAGTAGCGCTGATAGACGTCGGCCCCCAGTCCTCCGCCGGCAAACTCATCGAGGGACTTGAGGCTTTAAAAGTGAATCCCCAGCATGTCAGCCATATTTTGCTGACGCACATTCACCTCGATCATGCCGGGGCTGTCGGAGGGCTTCTGGGATCACTACCCAATGCCAGGGTGGTCGTTCATCCCAAAGGGGTCCCTCATCTAGTCAACCCCGGTAAGCTCTGGGAGGCCAGCATCAACACCCTGGGCGATATGGCCCGTCAGTACGGCAGACCGCACCCTGTGCCGCCGGAGCGGATCATCGCGGCAGAAGATGGCTCAAATATTGCGCTGGGGGATAAGATCGAGTTGGAGGCGATCTATACGCCGGGGCACGCGGCCCACCACCTGAGTTTTCTGGAAGCGGGAAGCGGCATGCTGTTTGCCGGAGAGACTTGCGGGGTTTACCTTGAAACAGTTGATTTTCTCAGGCCTTCCACACCGCCGCCCCTGATTCTGGAACAGGCTTTGGCTTCGATCGACCGGCTGCTGGAGCGCAATCCCGGGACAGTTTATTTCGGACATTTCGGTTCCGGCGGCGATGCGCGGCTTCAGCTCAGCAGGCATAAAGGGCAGCTTCAGCTCTGGCGCACGGTGATCGGAGAGGCGCTTGGCAAGGGAATCGAAGAACCGGAAGCGATCCTTTCCAAGTTGCTGGCGCGCGACCCGTTTCTGAAAAACCTCGAAAAACTGCCGCAAGCTCAGTACCAGCGGGAACGCTTTCTGATGCTGAGCGGCATCAAGGGTTTTTTGGGGGATATCACTCAAAATCAATCAAAAAGGAGACTCAAATGCGCAAACCGATAATTGCCGGAAACTGGAAGATGAATACCACCGTCGATGAGGCAGTCAGCCTGGTCAAGGCGATGAAGGAGAGGCTCGAAAGCATTAAAGGGGTAGATAAAGTGGTCTGCCCTCCTTTCGTCTCGCTGACATCGGTCAGGGAAGTTCTGAAGGGATCATCCATCGGTCTGGGGGCCCAGAATATGTATTTCGAAGAGAAGGGCGCTTACACCGGCGAGGTCTCCGGCGCGATGCTCAGCGGACTTTGCCAGTATGTTATCCTGGGGCATTCGGAGCGGCGCGGGTATTTCGGCGATACCGACGAATTGGTGAACAAGAAGATCAAGGCGGCGCTTAAGGCCGGACTCAAACCGATCGTCTGCGTTGGCGAAACGCTTGAAGAAAACGAGGCTGGCAAAACCGAAGCAGTGGTCTCCAGGCAGGTCAAGGCAGCGCTGGCAGGGATCGCCTCCATCGATAATCTGGTGCTCGCCTACGAGCCGATCTGGGCCATCGGCACGGGCAAAGCAGCCACGGAACAACAGGCCAACGCCACCATCGGCCTGATCCGCAAAGTGGTAGCCGGACTTTACGGCAAGGCAGCCGAGGAACTGCGCATCCAGTACGGCGGCAGCGCCAACGCCAAAAACACCGCGGCCCTGATGAGCCAGCCTCAAATAGATGGGGCGCTGGTTGGCGGGGCCAGCCTCAAGCCAGACGAATTTGTGAGTATGGTGGAACAGGCGGCCAGGGTCAAGGGGTTGTAGGGGCGACCCTCGTGGTCATCCATGCCGTGTGGGGCCATAGTACTTAATTTCAAAGAAGTGCGTTACACCATGTGTTCATGGTTCGACAGGCTCACCACGAACGGAGCCTCTTTTTTTCCGTTCGCCCTGAGCTGTGAGCTTGTCGAACAGTCGAAGGGGAGTAGCGCAGGAGACCTTCTGCCGGGGTTTTAGGGGATGTCCCCTAAAATGCTTTTCTTCCCCCTTTCCCGTTCACGGGAGAGGGGGATCGAGGGGATGAGGGAAATCTCCGGACAGCCTTACCCATGGATTCCCGTTTACGCGGGAATGACACAAGAATGAACAAACTTGTTGCCATCGTCGGGCCGACAGCGATCGGCAAGACCGAACTCGCTATCAAGCTGGCTCAATCCTTGAACGCAGAGATCGTGAATGCCGATAGCCGTCAGGTCTATCGATACATGGATATCGGCACTGCCAAGCCGACAGCCGAAGAACAAAGCCTTGTCCCTCACCATCTGATCGATATCGTTGACCCCGATCAAGACTTCAGTCTGGCGCTTTTTCAGGATTTGGCTTATCAAGCAATACGGGATATCCACCAACGAGGCAAACTGCCCCTGCTTGTAGGGGGGAGCGGACTTTACGTCTGGGCCGTTCTGGAGGGGTGGAGCATCCCCAAGGTTTCTCCAAATCCCCGGATCAGGCGAGAGCTGCAAGACAGGGCCGAATCGGAAGGTGGAGAAGCTCTCTACCGGGAATTGAGCACTCTGGACCCGGAAGCGGCCGTCAAAATAGACCCGAAGAACTTGCGCCGCGTCATCAGGGCGCTGGAGGTTTGCCGCTCCACCGGCAAGCCATTCTCTGAACTCGGCAAAAAGAACCCGCCGGATTTTGACAACCTGATCATTGGCCTCACAACCGAAAGAAGCAGACTGTATCAGCGGATCGATTCCCGCGTGGATCGCATGATCGAACAGGGTTTTGTTGGAGAGGTGAAAAGCCTGCTCGATCGAGGGTATTCGCTGGAGCTTCCTTCCATGTCCAGCGTGGGCTATCGTCAAATGGGCAAATTTCTGAGCGGGGAAATGAGCCTGCCGGATTATATCCAGCGGATCAAATTCGAGACGCATCGCTTTGCGCGGCATCAATACGCCTGGTTCAGGCTCAAAGACGAGCGTATTCGATGGTTCGACACTGGCGAGAAAGCCGCAGATGACGCGCTGAGGCTGGCAGAGAGAATGCTGAAAAGTGGGTAGCAAAGCCTGGTGCTTTGCTACCCACTGCGATATCGAGGGAAGCTCTGATCAAGTGCTAATCAACCCCCTAGCCCCCAATCTTGGGGAAAGAGAAGGGAAATCGGGGGACACCCCCGAACCCCCGGCAGGAGGTGTCCTGCACCACTTAATCAGAGGTTCCTTAGTCTATCTCGTAAACAATCTGCACACTGACGCTGATCTCCTGTTCTCCCGCGCTGATTGAGGTAGCGGCATCAAAACCGGCACCCTCAACCTTCTGGGCAAAGACCATGGGATAGGGGGGTGTGAATCCGCCGCTTTCACTGATAGAGATCGGCTTACCCAATGTCACGCCAGTAAGGCGAGCTATCTGGTCAGCCTTGGCTTTAGCATCGGCTAAGGCTTTCTCGCGGGCCTGGTCTTCGAATCGTGTTGGGTCTTCCACAGTAAAGCTGATACCCTGAATCCGGGTAAGGTCTCCCCCTGCCTGGGCCACAGAATCGATAATCTGGCCTGCCTTTTGAAGCTCTCTGAGCTTGGCATTGACCATATTTGTAACCCGATAGCCCACAAGTATCTCCTGCTCCGTATCTTTATCCCATTTCTTTACAGGATAAATACTAAACTGCGAAGTCTGGATGTCCTTCTCGACGATCCCGCTACTCTTGAGCGATGCCATAGCTTTGTCCATTGCCGCAGCTGCCTGGGCCCTTGCTTCCGACACCGTGGCCGCCTCGGCTTCGATGCCCAGACTGAGGGTTGCCAGATCAGGGACAGCCGTCACTTTCCCCTGCCCGCTAACAGTGAGTCCCGTCTGCTGGGAATCTTTATAGGAAATCGTGTCCTTGCCGTCGCAACCTGCTGTTGCCAGCAGCAGCATCACCACGATTCCCAAAATCACGATAAGCCATATCTTCTTCATTTTATCCCCCTTTTTATTTTGGTGGCTTTCATTATACTAGACGCTTGCTCAGGGGTATATCGCTCGCCTGCCAAAATCCAGAGCATAAATTAAGGAAGCTCTGATTAAGTGCGAGTCAACCCCCGATCTTGGAGGAAGAAAATGGTTCTGAAGAGGACGGGCATTCTGCCCGTCCTCTTCAGAACTTCTCTCATTCGGGGTGGGGTGGCTCTCACCGGACGAGTTCGAGGAGATTTACAAGTAAAAAGTGGTAAACTGCCTTATCCTTCGACTATGCTCAAGACAAGCTCAGGGCGAGCGGAAAAAATCATCTGCTCGTTCGTGCTGAGCTTCGTCGAAGCATGAACAAGCGGCAATTCCATTATTGCTGATTGGTCAATTTTGTGATCAGCCCGGCTTGGTGAGTTTATATCCCACCCCTCTCTCTGAGAGGATCATCTTAGGGTCCTGGGGCTCATCGCCCAGCTTCACCCTGAGGCGTTGTATATATACCTTAAGATAATCGGTGGCATCACTGTAGTCCGATCCCCAGACCCTTTCCAGGAGGATTCGGTGTTGCATCACCCGTCCGGCGTTTCTTGCCAGAATGTAAAGTAAATTATACTCCGTGGGAGTAAGCTTGACTTCCTCCCCATTCACGCGTACTTCGTGGGCGGCGAAATCGATCCGGAGCTTCCCTATAGTCAAGGGCTCCTCACTCTTCTCTAAGTTAGGCATACTGGAACGGCGCATCACCGCCTTTACCCGTGCCAGAAGCTCAACATGGCTGAATGGTTTGGTGATATAATCATCGGCGCCCAGTTCCAGGCCCTTAACCTTATCGAACTCCTGATCTTTTACGGTGAGCATGACAATCGGCACATCGGAGAAGAGGCGAATTCTGCGGCAGACTTCAAATCCGTCTATATCCGGCAACCCGATATCCAGGATAACGATATCCGGGGACTCCTTTCCAATTAGGTCAACTCCGGCAACACCCTCATTGGCAGAGACGACCTTCACATCAGGCCAGCGGAGATCAAAGCAAAGCGAAACAGCTTCAACTATTTCCGGATCGTCTTCGATTATTACTGCTTTCATAACTTCCCTTGCGCACTATTTTACACCAGTCAATCGAAAATGCATAGCCCTTCCCGCAAGACCGGACTCCTTGCGATGGCTGGATTTTCACGGCAGCGGCAGGGATACGGTAAAAACACTCCCTTTCCCAAACTCGCTACTGACCTGAACTTTGCCCCCATGCAGCCGGGTTATCTGCTTTACCGTGGCAAGACCCACACCGATTCCTTTGATACGCTCCCCACTATGTTTACCCCGATAGAAAGGCTCGAAGATCAAATCTTGCTCTTCGGCCGGAATGCCGGCGCCTGTGTCTTCAACTGCCATCATCATCATGGCATCTTCAATCCAGACTGCAAGCTTTATTTTGCCGCCTTCAGGGGTGAATTTGTTGGCATTGCTGAGAAGGTTGGTGATAATATATTCGAACCATTTTGGGTCAGCCATAATTCGAGGGCACTCTTCAGGAATATCAACGGTCAAAGTCTGATGCTTTTGTTTAATTGACGGAGAGCAGAGGTCTACTGTACTCCTGATTGCGGCAGGAACATCCATGCTCTGGAAATGCATCTCCAGAGGAACAGCCCGCGCTTTAGCCATTTCCAGCAAATCGTTCAGCATTGCCTCCAGCCGATCGGCGCTGCGCCTTATGTTGTCTATCAACCTCTTCAACGGGGCTTGCCCTTCCCCCACCAGCTCTTCGCTCAGCAATTCGCCGGAGGACTTGATGGCGGTCAGGGGTGTCTTGAGTTCGTGAGCAATGGCCCTGAAAAACTCCTCCCGCTGTTCATTGAGTATTTCCAACCGGGCTCGCCCGCCTCTCTCCCTGGCATACAGGCGAGCATTTTCCATCGTCAGGGAGAGTTGACTTGCAACCTGTCCCAAAAAGTCTACCTCTCTTTCGCCATAGGCATTGGGGCGAGAGCAACCCACAATGAAAGAGCCGGTAACATCCCCCTGTGAGAATAGGGGCAAATATGCTATCGATCTTATCCCATGGTCCAGGTGTGCCTCACCGGTTACAAAAAACCTTCGTCTTGCCAGGTCGTTTTCAACAAGAGTCCTTTTGTTGATGATTATCCACTCAGTAGCGGTTCCTTTAAGCGGAATAGTTGTCCCCGGTTTCCCCCAGGTGGAATCTATTGTTGTGGATAGGGCAAAGAAGCGCAGGGCATCATCTTCGATCAATGTGATGCTGGCCCAATCTACAGGGACAACCTTCTTCAGTTCGCCGGCAAAAAGGTCATAGGTCGATTGGATATCCAGACTGGAACTTATGGCTTTGTTCAAGCTGTTGAGCGCTGCGAGCTGTTTCTCTCTTTCAAGGCTTGCGTTATATAGCTGTATATTTTCTATGTTAAGAGCCAGTTGCCCGGTCGTCTTGTTGATTATTCCTTCGTCTTCCCACGAGTATGGCTGGCCATCGATCCTGGGACCCACAATCAGCAAGCCGACCAACCGCCTGCTGGATTTGAGAGGAACATAAAGCTCCCCTGCCATTTTATCCAGGGTTTCTTTTTCTCGTATGCTCAGAGTTTGCAATTGGGGAATGACCACCAAGTCTTCCCGATGAATAAGGTCATCATGGGACTCCAGCCATTTAATAATCGGGGAACTCTTACCAAGGCTAAGTTGAGAATCCGTATTGTTCGAACCGGCGCTCGCCGCTATTCCAAAATCTCCTGATGATTGCGAGGGTAGAAGCAAATAGAGATGCGAAGCCTCCATTGCTTGCTTGATTAACTGAGGGAAAATTCTGCTTACACTGGCGGGATCAACGACGCTCTGGGCCTCCTCCTGGAGATGGTCCAGGGCCTTCAGGTGTTTGTATCTCTCCCGATAAAAGAGCCAGTTTGTCCAAGATCGTACCCGTTGCCACAGGGGCCCTAGAATAATAATAAGCAAGATGACGGTGATCAGCCAGAGCCATAAAGGTGCCCTCTCGTCCCCCCTGTAGTGACCCAGAATGAAAT
>Ga0265296_1003662_pt1 | contig 14015 bp, 11 predicted proteins | sample MunlanPumphouse1_FD_189073 | JGI IMG/M metagenome (GOLD analysis project Ga0265296, IMG submission 189073) | Groundwater microbial communities from a municipal landfill in Southern Ontario, Canada - Pumphouse #1 | ecosystem: Environmental > Aquatic > Deep subsurface > Groundwater | place... | reverse complement strand
GAAAAAGACCTGGAGGAAAGAGAGGAGAGGCTAAAAAGTTTTGCCGCGGAGATCGCGCATTTAAGGCAAGGCCTGCATAAAAAAGAGCAGTCCGCCCAAATACTCAAGGAGGAAGCCGCTCCTGTTCCGGAAAAAGCGCTTGAGGCGGCTGCGGAACCGGAGAAAACAGAGAAGAAGCCGCCTGAGGAGCAGCCGCTTAAAGAAGAAGTAAAAGAAAAACCCCGGACAGAGCCGCGCATAAGTTTAGATAAGGTCAGGAATATCGGGATTATTGCGCATATTGACGCCGGAAAGACCACTACTACTGAAAGGATACTTTTTTATACCGGCCGCTCCTATAAGATCGGCGAGGTGCATGACGGCGCGGCAACCATGGATTGGATGAAGCAGGAGCAGGAGCGCGGTATTACCATTACTGCCGCGGCCACGACCTGTTTTTGGAAAGAGCACCGCATTAATATTATTGATACCCCGGGCCATGTTGATTTTACCGTTGAGGTGGAAAGGTCCCTGCGCGTGCTTGACGGGGCAGTGGCGGTCTTTTGCGCCGTAGGCGGGGTAGAGCCGCAGTCAGAAACAGTCTGGAGGCAATCCGACAAGTACCATGTTCCTAAAGTCGCTTTTATCAATAAGATGGACCGCACGGGCGCGGATTTTTACAGCGTATTGAACGCGATCGAAAAAGATTTAAGCGCCTGCGCCGTCCCTCTGGAGATACCTATCGGCAGCGAGGACAAATTTCGCGGGGTTGTTGATCTAATCGAGATGAAGGCTTATATTTATAATGAGGAATCCCTGGGTAAGGAATTCAGCGTTGAGGATATCCCGGAGGAATTACTTGAGCAGGCGAAAAAATTCCGGCACATTATGGTTGAGCGCGCAGTGGCCGGCGATGATGACCTGATGAAGAAATTCCTGGAGCAGGAAGATGCGATTACCCAGGAAGAACTATATCGGGCTATCCGGGAAGGGACAGTAGCTAATAAAATGGTCCCGGTTACCTGCGGTGCATCTTTTAAAAATAAAGGGGTGCAAAAACTTTTAGATACCATTGTCGCTTTTCTGCCTTCTCCGTTAGACCTGCCGGCAGTACAAGGCGATGATCCGAATACTCTGGAGAAGAAGTTGCAGCGCAAGGCCGATATCAATGAGCCGTTCTGCGGCCTGGCTTTTAAAGTGCAGGCTGATCAGCACATGGGAAAGCTGGTCTATGTGCGGGTATATTCGGGGATCCTTTCCGCGGGGACATATATTTTAAATTCCACCAAGAATAAAAAAGAAAGGGTCGGCCGTATTGTGCAGATGCATGCTAACCAGCGGCAGAATATTGATTATGCTTTTGCCGGGGATATTGTGGCAGTGCCGGGTTTAACCAGCACTATAACCGGGGATACGCTTTGTGATCCGGATAACCCGATAATCCTGGAGGCGATAAAATTTCCTGCTCCGGTGATTTCTTTAAGTATTGTCCCTAAGAGTCGCTCAGATCAGGATAAATTAGGCAAAGGCCTGGCCAAACTTACTGAAGAGGATCCTACCTTTAAGGTGGAAACCGACGAAGAAACCAAAGAGGTTATCCTTACTGGTATGGGGGAGCTGCATTTAGAGATCATTGTTGACAGATTAAAAGAAGAGTTCGGGGTAGAAGCGGTTGTGGGCCAGCCTAAGGTTGCTTACCGGGAGACGATTTTAAAGCCGGCCAGCGCAGAGAGCAAATACATTAAACAGTCCGGCGGCCGCGGCCAATACGGCCATGTAGTTTTAGAGATTTCTCCGAATAAGCCGGGGGAGGGTCTGGATTTTATCGACAGCATTAAAGGCGGGGCAATCCCGCGTTCATTTATCCCGGCGGTAGAAAAGGGAGTGATCGAAGCCATGCAAAAAGGAGCTTATGGCGGTTACCCGGTTGTGGATGTGAAGGTGGAATTAGTGGACGGCTCATTCCATGAAGTGGACTCATCGGAGATTGCTTTTAGAATGGCGGCTATATTCGGCTTCAAAGAGGCATTCTTAAAGGGTTCTCCGGTGTTTCTTGAGCCGAGCATGAAACTGGAGGTCTGTACCCCTGAGGAGTATTTGAACGGCTGTGTGGGTTATATTTGTTCGCACCGCGGCAAGATCTTAAATATTGACGCCAAGGCCAACCAGAAGGTTATCTCCGCCGAAGCGCCCTTGGCGGAGATGTTTGGTTATGCCACTAGCTTCCGCTCCCTTTCCAGCGGACGGGCAAATGCCACCATGGAGTTTGACAAATATACGCAAGTCCCCGGAGAGATCGCCCAGAAGATCCTGCAGGATAGGCAGAAACAAAAAGAAGAGGAGAATAAATAATCCATGAAAAAGATATTTATGACGCTGTTAATTATTTGTCTAATGTTTTGCTATGGGAGGATTTTGGCTATGGATGGAACAATTGTGGTTTTAGAGACTAATCAGGGGAACATCGAGATTAAATTAAAACCCGATGTCGCGCCAAAGGCCTGCGAGAACTTTGTTAAATTAGTAGAAAAAGGTTATTATGACGGCTTGATTTTTCACCGCGTGATCAAGGGGTTTATGATCCAGGGAGGGGACCCCACAGGGACCGGGATGGGCGGGGAATCAGCCTGGGGCAGGCCTTTTGAAGATGAGGCCAGCCCGCTGGCTAAATTCGATGGGCCGGGAATTTTGGCCATGGCCAATTCCGGGCCGGACACGAATGGCAGCCAGTTTTTTATTACCACGGCAAAAACTCCGTGGTTAAATATGCGCCATACTATATTTGGCGAAGTGGTTTCGGGGTTAGAGATAGTGCAAAAAATCGAAAATACCCCGGTTAATGCCGAAGACCGGCCTATTACCGAGCAGAAGATCATCCGGGCATATACAAAATCCAAGCCTTAAAGTATCCCCTCAAAGTGCAAAAAATAGATTATCGCAGGGAATTAAATTGCGCGCAATTAAAGGCAGTGGAATCTATCGACGGGCCGCACCTGGTGATCGCCGGGGCAGGAAGCGGCAAGACGCGGGTTTTAGTGCACCGGGTTGCGTATCTAGTGGAAAAAGGGGTCAGGCCCGAGCAGATCCTCCTGCTTACCTTTACCCGCCGCGCGGCCAACGAGATGCTGCGCCGGGCAAGTTTACTTTTGGATGAGCGCTGCAAAAAGGTTTCCGGGGGCACCTTTCATTCTTTTGCCAATATGATCTTAAGAAAATACGCCAAGCTTTTAGAGATCAGCAATAATTTTACCATTTTAGACCAGGCGGACGCGGCGGACGCGGTAAATTTAGTGCGTGCGCAGCTCGGGTATCATAAATCCGAGAAACGTTTTCCGCGCAAACACGCTATATTAGAGGTAATCTCTAAAAGCGTGAATAAATCCGCCTCGATCAATGATGTCCTTTATGATGAATACCCTCAGTTTATGGGGTTTAGCGAAGAAATTAAAAAGATCCGCGATGAGTATAGTAAATATAAACGCCAGAAATCCCTTCTGGACTATGACGATCTTCTAGTTTTCCTGCAAAGCCTGCTTCTCCGCCATGAAGATGTGCGCGCCAGCCTCTCTGCCAAATATAAGTACATTATGGTTGATGAGTATCAGGACACCAATAAGCTTCAGGCGCATATCGCCTGCCTTCTGGCCGCAGGCCATGCCAATATCATGGTTGTGGGTGATGATTCCCAGAGCATATATTCCTTCCGGGGGGCTAACTTCAAAAATATAATCGATTTCCCCAAGATCTTCAAAGGCACCAAGATTATTACCCTGGAGGAGAATTACCGCTCAACTCAGCCGATTTTGAATCTGACTAACGCGGTTATCGCCCAGGCCAAGGAGAAATTCGAGAAAAACCTCTATACTAAAAAGAAAGAGGGAAATATCCCCGTTTTTATTGATTGCCGGGATGAAAATTCACAGTCAAGTTTTGTGGCGGATAAAATACTGGAATTAAGGGAGGAGGGCCTGGGCCTGAATGATATGGCCGTGCTTTTTCGGTCAGGCTGGCATTCCAATGATTTAGAGATTACACTGGCCAGCCGCAACATACCTTTTGTAAAATACGGCGGGCAGAAATTTGTCGAAGCCGCGCATATAAAAGATATCTTAGCCTATCTGCGCATCGCTTATAATGCGGCAGACCAGGTCAGCTGGTTGCGCGCGCTCTTGTTGATCCCTGGGGTCGGCCCTAAAACCGCGCAAAAAATTATTGAGGCAATGGCAAAGCAAGGTAACGCGAAAGATGGCGCGTTATTAAGTAAGAATGAAGCGTTAATCAGCCTGCTTGGGCTATTAAAGGAGGTTGACATCCAGAGGGATGAGCCGGCAAAGATTATCGAGAAGTTCCTCAGCTATTATCAGGAGTTTTTAAAAATAAAATACGATGATTTTAACAAACGCCTGAATGACCTGGATTCTTTATTGCGTATTGCCCAGCGCTATAAATCAGCGGAGCAATTCTTGGTGGATATGGCCTTAGAGCCTCCGGAAAGAAGCATAGTGGAGGCAGGCAAAAAGGACAAAGATGACGCCCTACTTACCCTTTCAACCATACATTCGGCAAAGGGCCTGGAGTGGCATACCGTATTCTTAATTTATGTTGCCGAGGGACACCTTCCCTCCTACTTGTCCTTAGAAACAGAGGATGAAATTGAAGAGGAGCGCCGGCTGCTCTACGTTGCTGCCACGCGCGCCAAGGTAAATTTATTTTTATTGAAACCGCATATTGACCGCTCTCCTAGAAGCTTTATGGAACCAGGCGGCTCGGTGTTCACCCAGGTCTCACGGTTCCTGGGGCAAGGAGGGTTGCTTGATAAGTTTGCGGAGGTGCGAAGCGGGGAACCTCCTTATTTCTCTTGAGATAGGTATAATTTTGTGTTAAAATTTTTACAATGATTATCAGCCAGCAAAAGCCATTAGAGGAACTGTTAGCCAGCCTCAAGGAATATAATAAGATATTTCTGGTGGGTTGCGGCGAGTGCGCTGCCACCTGCAAGAGCGGCGGAGAGCCTGAATTGCTTAAGATGAAGGCGGAGCTGGAGGCGGCGGGAAAGGCGGTTCTGGGGATGTGTATGCCCAGTGCTCCTTGCGTTGCCGCGCAGATTAAGACGGAGCTGGCCAGGAATATGAAGGCCCTGCGTGATTGCGAGGCTATTTTAGTTTTGGCCTGCGGGTTGGGGGTGCAATCGGTAAAAGACAATGACCGCCTGGGTTTGGCGGTTTTGCCGGCCAATAATACTATTTTCGGCGCGGTCATGGATGCGCAGGGTAATTTTTATGAGAAATGCTCCATGTGCGCGGAGTGCGTTTTAGGGGAGACCGCCGGGATCTGCCCGGTCACCCTTTGTCCCAAAGGACTTTTAAACGGGCCGTGCGGAGGCATGAACAAAGGCAAATGCGAGGTGGACAGCGAAAAGGATTGCGCCTGGGTTTTGATTTATAGGGAGCTGGAAAAAAAGAATAATCTGGATAAGATTAAACAGATCCACAAAGAGCGGGATTATAAAAAATCCTCCAGGCCGCATAAATTGATAATGAGCAAATAAAATGGCAGAACAACTTCCTTATAGCGAAAAAGTCATGGATCATTTTCTTAACCCGAGAAATTGCGGAGAGATCCCAGATGCAGATGGCATTGGAACAGTTGGCAACGCAATCTGTGGTGATGTTATGAAAATGTACCTTAAAATAAAAGACAATATAATTATAGATATCAAATTTAAGACGTTCGGGTGTGGGGCCGCTATTAGTACAAGCTCTATGGTTACAGAGATGGTTAAGGGCAAGCCTATCTCCGAAGCGCTGAAGATTACCAACAAAGCGGTTGCCGAGGCCTTAGGAGGCCTGCCTCCTGTAAAAATGCACTGTTCGGTTTTGGCGGAGGAGGCCCTGCGATCAGCCTTAAAAGATTATTACAGGAAGCAGGGTAAGCCCGTGCCCTTTGGAGATAAAGGGCACGCCCATGAAGGGGAAATTTGTTTGTAGGGTAGTTATGTTGACAAAAGCCCAAATACGTAGTAAAATCCTCTTGAAGTTAAAAACTCAGAAGGAGGAAGACCGAAGCCGAAAAAGTAAGCTTGTTAAGAATAAACTTTTAAGGAATAAGGTTTTTAGGAAGGCGAAGATAGTGATGTTTTACATCGCCTTTGGCGGGGAAGTAAATACAGAAGAGATGATTAGGGAAGCCAAAAAAATAGGCAAGCTTATATGCGTGCCAGTTTGCAGAAAAGACAAAGAAACTATGCAGCCAGCCATATTAGAAGATAATGCGAAATTAAAGAAAGGCCCTTACGGGGTATTAGAGCCTGTAGCCAAAGCGCAGGTTGAGCCAGGGGATTTGGATCTGATCATTGTTCCCGGCTTAGCCTTTGATAAAAAATGTAACCGCCTGGGCCGCGGCAAGGGCTGCTATGACCGTTTCTTAAGTAAACTTTCTGATAAGACGCCTTCCATAGGCCTGGCTTTTGATTTCCAAATCCTGCCCCTAATCCCCACCACCGCGCACGATGTAAGCGTAAAAAAGATTATCTTCTCCTAAACTCCTGTAAAAAGCTCGACAAGTAAGGTCAAAAGGGAGGATAGAAATGATTCTCAATATAGTGATACTCATAGTTATCGCAATAGCCGCCACATATTCCGGTTATTTCTTAAGGAAGCATATTGCTGAAAAAAAGTTAAAAAGCGCCGAAGCAGAAGCCGAGCATATCCTGGAAGTTGCCAAAAAGGAGATGCTCGATAAACGCCGGGAAGCAGAGCTGGAAGCCAAAGATCTTTTGTACCGTATGCGCCAGGATTTTGAGCGGGAGACCAAAGACCGCAAGCAGGAGATCACTAACCTTGAGCGCAGGCTTACCCAGAAGGAGGAGAATATTGACCGCAGGCTGGATCTTCTGGAGAAAAAAGAAAAAGAGATCGATGCCCGTAACGACAATCTCAAGAAACAGGAAGATGGGTTAAAAACAAAAGACAATCAGCTGCATGCCTTAATTGCCGAAGAGAAGGAGAGGCTGCAAAAGATTTCTTCTCTTTCTACCGAGGAGGCAAAGCAGATCCTGCTTAGCCGTCTTAGCGAGGAATTGAGTAATGAAAAGGCGGTATTTATCAGGCGCCAGGAAGAAGAGGCGCGTAGTATCGCGGATAAAAAAGCCCGCGAGATTGTAAGCCTGGCGATCCAGCGCTGCGCGGCAGAGCATACCGTGGAGTCAACCGTAAGCGTGGTAAACCTGCCTAATGATGAAATGAAAGGCCGGGTTATCGGCCGCGAAGGGAGGAATATCCGCGCCTTGGAGATGGCAACCGGCGTTGACGTAATTATTGATGACACCCCGGAAGCAGTTACTTTATCCGGCTTTGATGCGGTGAGGCGCGAGATTGCCCGTTTGAGCCTTGAGAAATTAATTTCCGACGGGAGGATTCATCCCGGGCGCATTGAAGAAATAGTTGAGAAGACTAAGAAAGAGATGGATGAGAAGATCCGCGAGGAAGGGGAGCGGGCGGCTTTTGATACCGGAGTTAATGGTTTGCATCCGGAGATAATCAAACTCCTCGGCCGGCTTAAGTACCGCACCAGTTACGGACAGAATGCCCTGCAGCACTCCAAGGAGGTTTCATACCTGCTGGGGGTGATGGCTAGCGAGCTGGGGCTGGATTTTAAATTAGGCCGCAGGATCGGCCTCTTGCATGACATAGGAAAAGCCGTAGATCACCAGGTTGAGGGCACGCACGCCAAGTTGGGCGCGGAGCTGGCGAAGAAATACAACGAGTCTATCGAAGTAGTCGGATCGATTGAATCGCATCACGAAGAAGCCCAGCCGCAGAGCCTGTACGCGGTTTTAGCTGTAGCCGCCGATGCCATAAGCGCGGCGCGCCCCGGGGCAAGAAGAGAAACGCTGGAGACTTATATTAAGCGTCTGGATAAACTGGAGTCCATTGCCAATTTATTCAAAGGGGTGGAGAAGTCTTTCGCTATTCAGGCGGGACGTGAGATCCGCGTAATTGTGCAGCCGGAAAAAATAAACGATAATGAGGCAGTGGCCATGGCTAGAGACATACGTAAAAAGATCGAGGAAGGGATGGAGTATCCGGGCCAGATCAAAGTTACGGTGATTCGCGAAATGCGCGCCATTGAGTACGCTAAATAACATGAATATACTTTTTATCGGAGACATAGTCGGCTCACCAGGGAGAAAAGCAATTGATAGGCTGCTCCTCGGGCTTAAAGATGAGCTGGGATTAGATTTTGTGATTGCTAACGCCGAGAATGCATCCGGCGGTTCGGGGATTACCTCTCAAGTTTCCGCTCAGTTATTTGCATCGGGAGTAGATGTGCTTACCTCCGGAGACCATATCTGGAAAAAGAGCGAGATCTTCCAGCTGATTAATCAGGAGAAAAGGATCTTGCGGCCCCTGAATTATCCGGAAGGGTCTCCCGGGCGCGGGGCGAATGTGTTTAGGGCCGCGAATGGAGTCAAGGTCGGGGTAATTAATGTCAACGGCCGGGTTTTTATGGACGCCCTGGATTGCCCTTTTAAAACCGCGTTTAAGGCCTGCGAGGAGATGGCCAAAGAAACCAAGATTATTATTGTGGATGTGCACGCAGAGGCTACCTCGGAGAAGATCGCCTTAGGCTGGTATCTGGACGGCAAGGCCTCCGCTATTTTTGGCACGCATACACATATCCAGACTGCCGATGAGAAGATCCTGCCCAAGGGCACCGCCTATATAACTGACGTAGGCATGACCGGCCCGTATGATTCTGTGATCGGCAGAAAGGTAGAAGATGTGCTTACCCGTTTTTTAAGCTCTATCCCGGTAAAATTTAACGTTGCTGAAGAAAATATCCAGCTGCATGGCGCCCTTGTCCAGATAGACGAAGAAACTGGCAAAGCGCGTTCGATTTTAAGGATACAGAAGAAACTTTTAGATGAATAAGAGGCAGGCAGTTTTATTAATTTGGGCTTCCTTGCTATTTTTCTGGCTTGGGGTTTGTTTTGCTCAAAGTCCCGATGAATTGGAATTTAATCTAGATCTGAACTCTCCCGCGATAGCCCTTCCTAAAATATATAAACCCGGTATTGATTTAAGCGGCAGGGGCAGCCATCATGAGATAACCTGGCCGCAAACATTAGCTGCCAAAGGCACCCTGGAAACCTGGCAGGCTGATCTGGGTTTTGCTAATTTCTATCGCCTGCAATATAACCTTTGGGAAATTGAACAGCTGGCTAAAGACAAAGTTGCTAAGGCCAGGCTTTTAGATAACTACGAAGCGATCATCAAGCAGATAAGCGATAGCGGCGGGGTAGTTATCCTGGATTTGTTCGGTACGCCTTCAGGCTTAGGCAAGGTCCTTGATAAGAACAGCGCTGTGCATAATTTAAAGGCATATAAGCAGCTGGTCAAAGATACTATTCGTCAATTAAGCTGTAATAAAAAATATAATATCTGGTATGAGGTTTGGAATGCCCCGGACCTGGAAGATTTTTTCTTAGGGGAGAGGTCGGAATATCTTAATCTCTATCGTATAGTTGGCGAAGCAGTAAAAGAGCTGCGCCAGGAGACCAAGATACATATACCCTTAGGCGGCCCATCCACAAGCTGTTGGTTTCAGAATATCGAACCCAACAATATCCTTACTCCCGAGCGCAGTTTGATTTATGAACTGATAAAATATTGCTATAGTTATCAGTTGCCCCTGGACTTTATCTCATGGCACGCCTATTCTTCCGACCCGGCTCTTGAGAAACAGGGCAGTATTTATAATAAGCCTTTTATCAAGCTGGTCCGTGAATGGTTAAGCTACTTTCATTTTGAAAGTAACCTGCCTTTGATTATCGATGAGTGGAACTTTGATACTACCGCCAATATCGCTGCCGGCAGAGGCAGGAATGCCTATGTTGCCGCCAGTTTTATACCCGCGCGCCTTAAAAATATGCAGGAGGCCGGCTTAGACTACCAAACATATTTCTGCCTTGAGGATTTTGAGGGCAATAAAGAGGGGGCAATCAGGAATCTGGGAGTTTTTTCTTTTGATTCCTCTGAGCGCTCCGATTACAAGGGATATGCCAAAGCCGGCTATAATATTTTTCGCATGCTTAATCTTCTGGGCAGTGAATTATTGCCGGGTTCCTCAAGCGACGAATTTGTAGGGATAATCCCCACAAAATCTCCGGATTACCTGGCTGTGCTTATTTATAATTATATTGACCCGCAAGCCGCAATGAATTATTTATCCCGGAGTATAGTTGATTTAAACAGCGCGGAGAAAAAGGTCATCCTTAATATTGTTAAATCCGACCGGATAGAGCGAATCCTTTCCGGGCAATTGAGCTTATCTGTTTTACGCCTGCCGGCCAGAGCCAAAAATATACTTAACCATGCCATAGAGTTGAATAACCTGGCCGGGAAATTCTCGGCAGCCAACCGCAAAATAAAGATTTCCCTTAAAGGTGCAAAAGATGTTTATCTGCTCAGCCGGTATGTGGTGGATAATAGCTGCAGCCGTGATTGCGCATTTAAAGCCTCTGATGAGCAGGAGGTGGACTTGAGCAAGGGGTATAGCGAAACAATGGAGCTGTCTCCTTATTCAGTGCAGTTGTTGGTTTTTAAGAAAAAACCTCTGCCTGCTGTTGAGGTAAAACCGCCGATCAATACCGCTGAGGAACCGGTAAAAAATGCAGAAAATAAATAGGTTAGAGAACCATGGTTTGCCTTCCGGTAGGCAAACCCATAAGCATATTTATACTGTCTCCGAGATCACTCAGGTGATTAAAGGCCTGCTTGAGCAAAATGTCGGGGAGCTCTGGATTGAAGGGGAGGTCTCTAACTTTAAATCTGCCTCCAGCGGGCATTTTTATTTCTCGCTTAAAGACCAGGGAGCGCTGATTGCCGCAGCGATGTTTGCTTATGCCAATAAAGGGTTAAAGTTTAAGCTTGAAGACGGACTGAAAGTTATTTGTTTTGGTAAAATAGATGTCTATGGGCCGCGCGGGCAATACCAGATTATAGTTGAAAGAGTGGAACCTAAAGGAATCGGTTCACGACAGCTGGCCTTTGAGCAGTTGAAGAAGAAATTAGAGCAGGAAGGCTTGTTTGACCTAAAGCATAAAAAAGCGCTTCCGTTAATGCCTTTTTCCGTAGGCCTCGTTACTTCTATCAGGGGCGCGGCAGTGCGTGATATCCTGCAGATCCTTAAAAAAGGCGCGCCATGCGTGGATGTGCTTATCCGCTCTGTGCGCGTGCAGGGAGAGCAGGCATCCGCTGAAATTGCCGCAGCAGTAGAGGATCTGAATTATTTCGGTAAATCCGACTTGATTATTGTCAGCCGCGGAGGCGGCAGCACCGAGGATCTCTGGCCGTTTAACGAAGAGATCGTCGCGCGGGCAATTTATAATTCCGGCCTTCCGGTTATTTCGGCAGTGGGGCATCAGATTAACACCACTCTCGCGGATCTGGCGGCGGATGTTTTTGTAGAGACGCCAACGGCTGCGGCCAAGATCATCGTCGATAAAAAGAATTCCCTGATCGCCGAGCTTGCCGGCGCAAGACACGAGTTGGATTTTTCGGTTACGGAGCTGACTAGCGGCCTAAAAAACAGGCTCACTGGCCTTACGCATACGCTTAAGAGCCCGGCTGAGCGCCTGCTGGAAAAACAACAATTTTTGGATGAACTATTTTCCGGATTAAATTATAATATGCGCCATACTCTGGAGTTGGCAGGGGAGCGCAGCAGCTCATTAATCGAAAGGCTGGGGACATTAAGCCCGCTATCCATATTATCGCGCGGCTACAGTTTAAGCATGCTTATGCCGCAAGGCGCGATTGTCAAGGAGGCCGGCCAGATAAAACCGGGAGATAAGCTGAAAACAGTTTTGCATAAAGGAGCATTCATAAGCTTGGTGCAGGAGGTAATCAGGGATGAAAGAAAAAACGTCGTTTGAGGAAGATTTGAAAAAATTGCAAAAGATCGTCGAGGAACTTTCCGGCGGTAAAATTACATTGGGGGAGTCTCTTAAAAAATACGAAGAGGGGGTCAGGCTTGCGCAGTCATGCTCGCAGACATTAGCTGATGCCCAGCGAAAAGTTGAGCTGCTCATGAAGAAAGACGGCAAATTTGATTTGGGAAAGTTTGACGACTCAGGCACAGAGGAAGAAAAGTAAATGTTATTAGAAAAAATAAATTCTCCGCAGGACCTAAAACAGTTAAACGCAGACCAGCTTAACTGTTTATCCAGGGAGATAAGGCAAAGGTTAATCGAGGTAGTCTCGCAGACCGGCGGCCACCTGGCCTCAAGCCTGGGAGCGGTGGAGCTGATTGTTGCCTTGCATTATTGCCTGAACACCCCTAAAGATAAAATCATTTTTGATGTGGGGCATCAGGCGTACGCGCATAAAATATTAACCGGGCGCAACCTTAAGTTTCCGACACTAAGACAGTATCAGGGGCTAAGTGGTTTTCCTTCCAAGGATGAATCTGTTTATGACCCCTTTACTACCGGCCACAGCTCAAACGCGGTTTCCCTGGGGCTGGGTTTAGCCTGCGCCAGGGACCTTCTGCCTGAAGAAGATCAGTTTAAGGTTGTCTGCGTAATCGGAGACGGATCTTTAAGCGGCGGGCTTTGTTTTGAGGGCCTGAATAATGCCGGCCACCTGAAGAAAGATATTTTGGTAGTTTTAAATACTAATGAACTGAGCATCGCCCCTAACGTGGGGGCAATCAGCAATTATTTGAATAAGATTATTTCCCTGCCGGTGTATAACCGTGTTCACGATAACCTGGTAAATTTCTTAAAAACCCGCCTGAGGGAGGGGAGCCGCCTGATAAGGCTTATGAACAAATTTGAAGAGGGCCTAAAAGGCCTGTTTGTCCCAGGGATGTTTTTTGAAGAAATGGGATTCCGCTATTTTGGCCCTATCGACGGACATGACCTAAATAAATTAATAGGCACATTGAGAAATATCATGAACATCAAAGGCCCGCGCCTTCTGCACGTAGTCACCAAAAAAGGGAAAGGCTGCGCTTTTGCTGAAGAGGATCCGGTCAGGTTTCATGGTATCAGTTGTTTTGATATAAACACAGGGGATGCCTTAGTGAAGAAACCCTTATCAGGATTAAGAAGTTACACGGAAATCTTCCGCGATAAATTAGCGGCTCTGGCGCGGGATGATCTAAAAATTGTAGGCATAACCGCGGCCATGGCGGAGGGGACCGGCCTGGATAAATTCCGCGATAGTTTTCCGGAAAGATTTTTTGATTGCGGCATTGCCGAGGAGCATGCGGTTTGCTTTGCCGCCGGCCTGGCTAAGCAGGGATTTAAACCGGTGGTTGCGATTTATTCGACATTTTTGCAGCGCGCCTACGATCAAATTATCCAGGAGGTTTCCTTGCAGGGACTGCCGGTGATATTTGCTATTGACCGCGCAGGAATTGTAGGAGAAGATGGTGTTACGCATCAGGGGATATTTGATATTGCTTATCTTAAGAGCATCCCGAATTTAGTGATTATGGCGCCCGCCGACGGCAGGGAGCTGGAGGAGATGCTGGAGTTTGCAGTGCAGCTGGATAAGCCGGTAGCCATAAGGTATCCCCGCTCCTGCGCAGTACCCGGCAAAGCAGGCGCGCCTTTAAAATTAGGCAAGGCCGAGTTAATTAAAGAGGGCAGTGATTTTACAATTATTGCTTTAGGGAGCATGGTTTCGGCTTCCCGGGAAGCCGTTGAGATATTAAGCAAAGAAAATCTATCCGGCGGCTTGATTAATGCCAGATTTGCGCAGCCATTGGATATGGATTTAATTAAGAACGTTTGCGCAAAAACAAATTTTGTTTTTACGGCAGAAGAAGGAATCAGGGACGCGGGATTCGGCAGCGCTATCGCCCAGGAATTAGATAAGCGGGTTACGCGTATCGGTCTTCCGCTGGAGTTTATCCCGCACGGCTCACGAGAGGTGCTTCTTGAAAAATACGGGTTAACTGCCCTGGGGATTGCCGCGAATATCCGCCGGGTGGTAAAAAATAATGGCTAAGATCATAATCAATCA
>Ga0265296_1003661_pt1 | contig 14017 bp, 15 predicted proteins | sample MunlanPumphouse1_FD_189073 | JGI IMG/M metagenome (GOLD analysis project Ga0265296, IMG submission 189073) | Groundwater microbial communities from a municipal landfill in Southern Ontario, Canada - Pumphouse #1 | ecosystem: Environmental > Aquatic > Deep subsurface > Groundwater | place... | reverse complement strand
GGGCAGGGGACCTTACCCTCGTTAGTGGGATTAGGGCGGGTGAGCGGGGCCCGTGGCATCAAGGGCGCCTTGAAGGTGCGGGCGGATGCCGCGGCCGCCACCACTGACCCCGCGGTCTTTGTGGCCCTGGGGGAAGTGAAAATCGGGGGGAGGGACTACCGCGTTCTGGAGGCGCAGCGCCAGAAGGGGCAGATAATCCTCCATCTTGAGGGGGTTTCCACCCGGGACCAGGTGGAGGCCCTGATCGGCCAGGAACTCCAGGGCGACCCCGGCCGCTTTCCAGCGCTGCCCCCGGGAGAATTCTACTGGTTTCAGGTCTTGGGATTACCGGTCCTCAATGCCGGGGACGGGGCCCTGTTGGGATATCTCCAGGAAATCATGCCCACCCCGGGCCATGACGTCTATGTGGTGCGCCAGGGGGAAAAAGAGTTGCTCCTCCCCGCGGTGGAGGAGGTAGTCACCGAAATTAATCTGGAAGAGGGGTGGATCAAGGTTAGCCCGCCTCCGGGCCTGTTGGCGGCTTATGGTCATTGAGTTTTTGACCCTGTTCCCGGATTTTTTCGCCTCCCCTCTCAGCCAGAGTATGTTACAACGGGCCCAGTCTCAGGGGGCCATTGAGTTTCGGGTCCTCAACCTCCGGGACTTCACCCATGACCGCCACCTGGTGGCGGATGACCGGCCCTTTGGGGGCGGCCCGGGCATGGTCCTGAAGATCGAGCCTCTGGTCCGGGCCATCCGCGCGGTCCGGGAGCAGGACCCGGAAGTGCGGGTGATTCTTTTGAGCCCCCGGGGTCCCCTGTTTTCCCAGGACAAGGCCCGGGAACTGGCAGAGATGCCGCATCTGCTGTTGATTTGCGGCCATTACGAGGGGGTGGACGACCGCCTCGGTTTTTATATTGATGCAGAGCTGTCCATCGGCGATTATATCTTGACGGGCGGGGAGATTCCCGCGCTGGTGGTGGCGGACGCGGTGACCCGGCTGCTGCCCGGAGTCCTGGGGGGCGAAGGGGCCGTGGAGGAAGAGTCCTTCCAAACCGGGTTGCTGGAGTATCCCCACTATACCCGGCCCCGGGACTTCGAAGGCCATGAAGTGCCGGAGACGCTCCTGAGCGGCGACCATAAGCGCATCAACCGGTGGCGGCGGGAGCAGTCGCTGCTGCGCACCGCGGGGCAGCGCCCCGATCTGTTGGCTAAAGCGGTCCTGGATGACGGGGACCGAGAATTTTTGGCAACTTTAACCGATTCTCTTAAGAAAGATTAGGTGGTATTTATGGAACGCGTAGACCAATTATCCCGGGAGCAGATGCGGTCGGATCTTCCTGCATTCCGCCCGGGGGACACCGTGGAAGTGTATGTGCGCATCGTGGAAGGGGACAAGGAACGGATTCAGGTCTTCAAAGGGGTGGTTATCCGCAAGAGAGGCGCGCTCACCGGGGCCACCTTCACCGTGCGGAAAGTCTCTTACGGCGTAGGCGTGGAGCGCATCTTTCCCATCCATTCCCCCAATATCGACCGGGTGGTGGTGCTGACCCGGGGGGATGTCAATCGCAGCCGCCTTTACTATCTGCGGGACCGCGTGGGCAAAGCGGCCCGGATTAAGGAAAAGAGGACTCCCCAGACGTGAAAAAACTCCGGGCCGGCAAGCAGGTCTTTGCTGACCCGGAAGTTTATTGGCGTTTGCAGGGAATTCCCCTCATCTGTGGGGTGGATGAAGTGGGCCGGGGCCCCCTGGCGGGGCCGGTGGTGGCCGCGGCCGTGATCATCCCCCCGGACGCCGCGTTTCCCGGCCTGAAGGACTCCAAACGTCTCACCCCCGAGCAGCGGGTGGCCCTGGACACCCAAATCCGGGAGCAGGCCCTGGCCTTTGCTATTCAGGAGCTGGGGGCCCGCCAGGTCGAACGTCTGGGCATCCTGGCCGCCAGCCTCCGGGCCATGGCCCTGGCGGTGCAGGCCCTTGCCCTGCTGCCGGAGATGGTGCTGGTGGACGGCCCCCACCCCCTGCCCCTGGATTACCCCCAACAGCCGGTGATCAAGGGGGACGACCGCTGTCCCTCCATCTCCGCGGCCTCGGTCCTGGCCAAAGTGCACCGGGACCGGCTGATGGCCTCTTATCACCCTCGATATCCCCAGTACAATTTCCCCCGGCATAAAGGCTACGCCACGCAAGAACACCTGGAGGCCCTGCGCGTCTGGGGCCCCTGCGACCTTCACCGCCGCACCTTCCGGGGCGTGAAGGAATTTCTTCTGTAGGGTGCGTCCTACGCACCATTTTCCCTGTTATTTTTGGTGCGTAGGACGCACCCTACGATTATTATGGTCGGTAATATCCGTACTCTCTGAAAATAATCTGTCAGTGAATGTCTATGGCATAATACCGAGTTGCGGTCAAAAGAGTAATATTGTCATTCTGAGCGAAGCGAAGAATCTAGATTCTTCACTGCGCTTCGCTCCGTTCAGAATGACACGTTCAATATTACCTCTTTGACAGCAACCTGGGATAAAGCGGTTATGAAAGACCCCAGACGACAATTAGGCGACGCCGGGGAAGACCTGGCCGCGGCGGCCCTGAAGAAGCAGGGCTATAAGATCATAGAGCGCAACTATACGACCCCCCTGGGGGAGATCGACCTCATTGCCCGGCAGGGGGGCGTGCTGGTCTTTATTGAGGTCAAGACCCGGAAGAGCCTCCGGTTCGGGCAACCCCAGGACGCGGTCTCCCCGGCCAAACAGGCCCGCCTGCAGAGGCTGGCGGATTATTACCTGCAGCGCCAACGCCTGGGAGAGGTGCCGGTGCGGTTTGACGTGGTGGGGATTATTATGTCTGCAGATGGACCCAAAGTTGAAGTTTTTCGTAACGCTTTTTAGTTAACCCAGAGGGCGAGCGTACTCGCCAGTATTTAATATGCTCTATATCGTCGCCACCCCCATCGGCAACTTAGAGGACATCACGCTTAGGGCCCTCCGGGTCCTGAAGGAGGCGGACCTCATCGCCGCGGAGGACACCCGGCACACCCGGAAGCTCCTCACCCATTACGGCATCTCTACCCGTCTCATCAGCTACCACGCCCACAATCAAAAGACCCGGGGCCCGGAGCTGATCCGCCGCCTCCAGGAAGGCCGGAATATCGCCCTGGTGAGCGACGCGGGCACCCCGGGGTTCTCCGACCCCGGGGCCGACCTGGCGGCCCTGGCCTGGGACGCGGGCCTCAAGGTGGAGGCCGTGCCCGGGCCCGCGGCCGGGGTCGCGGCCCTGTCCATGTCCGGCTTTAAAGGGGACGTCACCTTTGTGGGCTTCCTCCCCACCCGGGAGGGAAAGCGCCGGGAAATGCTGAGCCGCTTGGCGGATGAGCCCCGGGTGGTTATAATATACGAATCACCCCGGCGCCTCGTTGCCACCCTCCAGGAAATCGCGGCGGTCATGGGTAACCGCCGGGTGCTGGTGGTCCGGGAGCTGACCAAGAAGTTCGAGGAGGCCTGGCGGGGGCCGGTGGCCGAAGTTGCTGCGCAACTGGCCGGCCGGGAGATCAAAGGGGAATGCGCCCTGGTCCTCTCCTGCCCTGAAGGGGAGGCGGCCCGGGAATGGGACCTGACCGGACATCTGCTGGCATCGGCCCGGGTCAGCGGCCTCCACGGACGGCAGTTGACGGACCTGGTGGCCGGGGAGCTGAAAATGTCCCGGCGCCCGGTCTACCAGGCCTATCTGGTCTTAAAGGCCCAGGGGCGACTTAAATAATGATTTGTGGGTGAAGGGCAAGGGACGGTAGGGGCGAATCTTGTATCCGCCCCGGGTTGAGGGCGAACACCAGGTTCGCCCCTGCATATCGATATCCTCTGGATGCGAATTGGCATTAAACCCGCTCCTGCAGCCCTCTCCCCAGCTAAAATTTGCCGAGATACAATTGCAGATGTCACACAAAAAGTTGAAAATTCCGGAGGTGGAAAAGGAACTTTGGGTGGAAAACCGTCTGGGGCTCCATGCCCGGCCTGCGGCCCAGGTGGTCCGGCTGGCCCAGAAATTCGAGGGGGACATCTTCCTGGAAAAGGATGGGTCCCGGGCCAATGCCCGGGATTTGCTGGCCATCCTGGCCCTGGGCTGCTCCCAAGGGACCCGCCTGGTGCTTAGGGCCTCCGGGCCCCAGGCCCAGGAGGCGGCCACCGCCTTGTTTTCCCTGTTTGCCAGCAAATTCGGAGAGAAATGATGCACCGGAACCGAGTTCTTCAGGGTATTCCCGCGTCACCCGGCATTGTGCTGGGCCGCGCCAAGGTGTTGGCCGAGCGGATGGAGGCCCAGCCCTTTTATTGCCTCCTCTTCTCTCCGGAAGAGATCAACGGAGAGTTGGACCGCTTTCTCAAGGCCGTGGAGCAGGCCGAAGCGGACCTCATCTCCTTGAAAGAGTCCCTGTCACCGGAATATCAGGAACACGCCCACCTCCTGGACTTGCAGATCCTGATGCTCAAAGAGCGGATGATCTTCCAGGAAACCCAGCGGCTCATCCAGGAGGACCGCTACAATGCCGAATGGGCCTTGTTCCAGGCCTGGCAAAAGGTGCGGGAGCTTTTTCAGGGGATCGGCGACCCTTACATCAAGGGCCGCATTCAAGACGTGGAGGAAGTCTATCGCCGTTTGCAGGCCAATCTCGCCGGCAAAGAGGCCCTGATCCTGGCCTCCCAGGAACCGGTGATCATCGTCACCCGGGACCTTTCCCCCGCGGGCGCCATGCAGATGACCAGTTCCCAGGTGCTGGGGTTTATCACCGAAAGGGGCGGGAAGACCTCCCACACCGCGATTATCGCCCAGTCCCTGGAGATCCCGGCAGTAGTGGGGGTGGACCAGGCCACCCGGGAGATAGCCAACGGCGATCTGGTAGTCATGGACGGGTTGACGGGCCAGGTGATCCTGGAACCGGACGAGGCGGTGAGCCGCTCTTATCAGGTCCGGAAAGAGGAATACGAGGCCTTTAAGGGGGTGATGGCCCAGGCCTGCAGGCAGCCCGCCATCACCATCGACGAGCATTCCACCCAGATCCTGGCCAATATCGAATTGCCCGAAGAGGTGGAACTGGGGTTAAAGTACGGCGCGGATGGGGTGGGCCTTTACCGCACCGAGTTTCTCTATCTCCGGCTGCGGCATCTCCCCACCGAAGAGGAACTCTTCCAGGATTACCGCCGGGTGGTGGAGGCCATGCAGCCCCGGGTGGTGACCATCCGCACCCTGGATATCGGCGGGGATAAGTTTTTGTCACCCCTGGAATACGCCCCGGAAATGAACCCCGCATTGGGGCTGCGGGCCATTCGCTTTTGCCTGAAGGAACAGAAAATTTTCCGCACCCAGTTGAAGGCCATCCTACGGGCCTCGGCTTACGGCCGGGTCCGGGTCATGTTCCCCCTCATCTCCAGTGTCCGGGAATTAAGGGATGCCCGGCAACTCCTGGATACGGTGAAAGATGAACTTGAGCAGGCAGGAGTGCCCTTTGACCCGGAAATGCCGGTGGGGGCCATGATGGAGGTGCCCGCGGCGGTGACCCTGGCCAATCTCCTGGCCCAGCACTCGGACTTTTTTAGCATCGGCACCAATGATCTGATACAATATGCCCTGGCCATCGACCGGGTCAACAAGCAGGTGGCTGACATGTATCAACCCCTGCACCCCGCGGTCTTGCGCATGATCCGGGAGGTGGTGCGGGCCGCCAGGGTGGCCGAGATTCCCGTGGCCATGTGCGGTGAGATGGCGGGGGACCCTCTCTATATCCCCCTCCTCTTGGGCTTGGGGGTAAGGGAATTATCCATGAATGCGGTGGCCATCCCCATGGCCAAGCACATCATCCGCATGATCACCTTTGAGGAGGCCCGGAAAATCGCCCGCCATGCCTTGCGCCTGGAGACCGTGGAAGAAGTGAACGATTATGTGACCCGGGAAATGAACCGCCGCTTTCCCGAAATCTTCCGGTTCGTCCACAATGTGGCCGGTAATCTGGAACTATGAAAGTAGAACGAGACGAAGAGAACAAGATCATCTGCCGCAACCGCAAGGCCTACTTTGACTATGTCATCGACGCCTTTTATGAAGCGGGTATGGTCTTAAAAGGCACCGAAGTCAAGGCCCTGCGCCAGGGGAAGGCCAATATCAACGACGCCTACGCCCGCTTCCGGGACGGCGAGATTTACCTCTATAACGCCCATATCAGCCCCTACTCCCACGCCGCGGTGGACAGCCACAACCCCGAGCGGCCCCGGAAACTGCTGCTGCACCACTGGGAAATGAAACGCCTCATGGTCAAACTCCAGGAACGGGGCTATACCCTGGTTCCTTTGAGACTGTACTTCAAAAACGAACATGCTAAAATTGAACTGGGCCTGGCCAAGGGTAAGAAAAAGGCCGATAAACGGGACGCCATCCGCCGCCGGGAAGAACAACGGGAAATGGACCGGGCCCGCAAACGGCACCGGTGACGCCTGTTGGAGTGAGCGGTGAGCAGTGAAAAAAATCACTGCTTTTCGAAAAGATAGACCTCACGCCAAGACGCCAAGGCGCAAAGAAAGACGCAGACTATCTGCTCTTTCCCTTTCCCCCTTTGGGGGGAGAAGGTAGGGTGAGGGGGGGGACGGCCGGCCCACAAAGCCACAGCTTTCCTATCCCTCTATTCAAATCCACAATTAGGAGAACCGGTGGATTCTTTTCAGAGGATCGCGGAGAACCGTATCTTGGAGGCCATAGACAACGGCCTCTTTGACAATCTCCAGGGGAAAGGAAAACCCTTGAAGTTTGAGGATGAGAGTCATATCCCCCTGGAATTGCGCATGGCTTACAAGATATTGAAAAATGCGGATTGTCTGCCCCCGGAGTTGGAGTTGCGCAAGGAAATCGTGCAGTTGCAGGACCTGGTGGCTTCAATGACTGATGAAGCGGAAAAGTTGAAACAGATGCGCCGCCTCAACTTCCTGGTGATGAAGCTGGGGATGAGCCGTTCGGTCTCCCCCCAGCTGCTGGAGCATGATCTTTATACCCCCAAGGTTCTGGAGCGCCTGGAATCCAAGGCCAGCAAGTAATACCGGTTTTCCTGCCAGATGCCTCGACCTCAAATTGTGGGGATATTATTAATTCAACACTCCTTTAACTGAAAACTGAAAACTGTCCTTGTAAAATGAAGATCCTCCGGGACCATCCCCTCATCCGCCGCCTGGCTCCCTTGCTGGCCACGAAGCTGCTCAACGGCTATCTGGGCGCCTGTAAGGTGGAGCTGGCCCCCCATCCCGAGGCCAAAAAACTGATTGATGCCGGAGAACCGGTCTTATTTTCTCCCTGGCATTGCCATTTGCTCTGTGGCCTCTATTATTTCCGCTATGTCAACCGCAGCAGCCGGCCCATCGTGCTCATGGCCAGCCCCAGCCGGGACGGGGAATTCATCGCCGAAATCACCAGGCAATGGGGCTACCTGGTCTTTTCCGGGTCCAGACAAAAAGGGGGAGTTCAGGCCCTCCAGAAAATTGCCGTTTATCTGCGCCAGGGCCACTCCGGCGGGTTGGTGGCGGACGGCTCCCGGGGCCCGGCCCTGGCAGCCCAAAAGGGCGTGATCTTCCTGGCCCGGGAAGGCCGGGTTCCCATCCTGCCGGTGGCCGTGGCCAGCACCCGGAAAATTACCTTCAACACCTGGGATCGCTTTGAATTGCCTCTGCCTATGCACCGTCTGGCGGTGCTGGTGGGGGAACCCCTCTATGTCGAGCCCGGAGACCGGGGCCCCTTGCTGGAGGCCCGCCGCCGGGAATTCGACACCCGCCTCAATCTCCTCTTTGACCAGAGCCGGCAATTTTTTTCCGCTAAAAATTGATTGAAAAATGGCTGTTGCATATATTAATGGTTTGCCCCGGGGGGGTAATATGGTAAATTTAAAGGAAATCCTTTAACTTGATGGTATGACATGCGATTTGAAGAGTTGGAAGCCCAAACCCTAGACCAGATCGGCACGCCGGAAGCTACCGGCAAGGCCAAGGCCCTGGTTCAGGGTCAACATGTGTTACATGGTTATCGTCTTCCGGACCGTCTCCTGGGAGTGGCTTGGGATGAACAGCCCATCCAGGTGGAGGTCAGGATAAAGAACGACCAGTTAACCTATGTCTGCTCCTGTCCCGAGGTGGAAAACGGAGAGATCTGCCCCCACGTCTTGGCCCTGTTGTGGGCCTGGGTGGAGGAGCCCGGTAAATTCCTGAACCGGACTGAACTCACGGACAGGCTGAAAAAGTACTCCAAGAAGGAACTGCTGGAGATCATCCTGGACCTGGCGGACCGGACCCCGGAAGTGCGGAAGGTCCTGAAAGAGGAAGAAGAGGGCCTGGAAGACATCCTGGAGTCCATTGACCGGGTGGTGGAGGAGGTTTCAGGGGACTCCGCCGCGATCAGCGAGGCGGAAAGCAAGCTGCGCCGGGCCCAGGCCCGGGCCGACCGCATGGCCCAAAGCGGCCAGTTGGCGGAGGCCCGTTCCATCTACTTCTACATCCTGGACAACATCCTGGGGATGGAAGAGAAGTTTAAGAAGGGACAGGGCTTTTCCCAGGACCTGAAAAACGAGCTGTTCGAGGAATATTGCCAGTTCATTCACGAAGACCGGCACCTGGAAAAGGAGCTGGTGCAGCAGGAAATCGAGCAACTGGAAAGCCGTCCCCCAGGGGCCCGGAAAGGGCTGGATCTCACGGAGCTGAAGCGGGACGTCTTCGGCGCTCCCTGAGCGCCCGATACTGAGTTGCGCTAATAAGCGCAATTATCAGCATTTTGCAGGGGCGGACCAATGTGTCCGCCCTTTTTTTCTAGCGTCTGCGCTCCCATAGAGTGCGTTTTGCGCACCATTAAAGGCTCCGTAGATTGCCAATATCTGCGACCCATCCCCCTGCCGGGCGATGGGTCTTTATTTTTTGTCCGGCAGGGCGGGGGCGGCCTCGGCAGTCGGTGTCGTCAGGATGGTTTTCTGGTAGATGCGGAGCAGCGCCAGGAGAAAAGAGAGGATTAAGGGCCCCAGGATGAAGCCGATCATTCCGAAATAAGTGATGCCCCCCAGGATGCTGAAGAGGATGAAAATGGAGGGGGTGGAGCGACTCCCCTTCATCAGCATGGGTTTGAGCAGGTTGTCGATGACGCTGACCAGGACCCCTCCCCAGATGATCAGGCCCACCCCGTGGCTCACATGGCCGGAGAGGAGCAGGTAAACTGCGGCGGGGCCCCAGATGAGGGCGCTCCCCACCACCGGAATCGCGGAACAGGGAATCATCACCGTGCCCCAGAACGCGGGCTGGGGCAGGCCGAAGATCCAGAATCCCACCCCTCCCAGGATTCCCTGCACAAAGGTGACGATCACCGTGCTCCAGAGGGTGGTCTTGATGGTGGTCTCCGCTTCATGGAGGATTTCCTGGTTATGCGCGGTCTCCAGGGGGGAGAGTTTCAGGAGTTCCCCGATGAAGTCGTCCCCCTGGAGAAACATGAAAAAGGCGATGAAGAGCACCAGGACCAGGTCCAGGAAAAAGTAGGTGAAGCCTCTAAGCAACCCGATGGCGTTGTTATAAATAAATTCGCTGGCCCGGGTGAGGACCGTCTGGATGATCTGCTCCAGCTTGATCTGCTCCGGCGGCAGGGGGAGATTCAGGTGAATCAGCCAACTCTGGAACGCGGTGATCTTGAGATTCACCCACTGCCAGAGGTGGCCGCTTTGCAGGCCCTGGCGCACCGTGCCGGTGAACTCCAGGGCCTGGGTGGCGATAATGCTCACCAGGCTGAAGAGGGGGATGAGGATGACCAGGGCCAGAAGGAGGCAGGTAAGCAAGGAGGCCAGGGTGCGCATGCCGAAGAGGGCCCGGGTCAGGACCCGGTGCAGGGGCTTGGCCGTGAAAAAGAGCACCAGGGCCAGGAAGATGTCGATGAGATAGGGTTTGATGATCAGATAAGAGAAATAGAGAACCGACAGGGTGATGACCCCGAAAAAGATCCGGGCGAAATGGGTGGGAAACGCGGACTCCTTCTCCGGCGGCGGGCACGGGGGGCAGGGCGCCCCGGCGCCTGGAGCAGGGGATGGTTCGGGACCGGGTTGCGGCCGGCTTTCTGTTCTGTTTTCCGGTTCAGGCATGTTCAAGGTATGGGACCAGGGGAATTATACAGGGCTCCATCTCCAAGGAAATCAACTTGCGATGTAACCAATTGATAATTTGTCTTCTTTTAACCGAAGACCGAAGATCGCCAACCGTTAACCGTATCAATGGCACTATAAGGCAAAAAACGGGGTTTGGAAAGATGAAAAGAAGATGGGCCAGATCTCGGGCCCCGTTGGACAGCTCCGCTGATGACCCTGCCTTAAATTCACCCCCCCCCTCTCCTTGGGGAAATTCCCCTGGCAGTAATGAATACCCGCAGAATTGTTAAAAAAACTATCCCCAACTAGGCAAAAATACCTAGACATAAATACGTATAAACGCCTATTGATGGTCAGTACATCTGATTGTATAAATAATAAAAACTTCAATCACTCAAGCCCCCAGGAAATGAAAGAGAAAGCCATAATAATTTAAAACAATTTAGGATAATTAATAAAATTGCCCTATGCTCCCGCTGCCTCTAAAATCCCCCCGGGATGATCAGCCGGAATGGACATGGCTGCTATCATACATATTCTTAACAGGAGGGAAGAATTATTCGGAGGATAGATATTTCCATCATCGGGGAAAACGGGGCCACCAAGAACGTCTTGGGGGCTAACTAGTAAAGTTACCATATAATCCCAGGCAATAAGGAGAATATGCCATGAAAAGACGAGATTTTGTCAAGGTGGGGACAACCGGCCTGGCGGCCCTGGTGGTGGGCAGCAAGATGCCCTGGTTGATGGCCAACCCGGCCTATGCCGCGGTGCCCGTCACCACCGTTAATTTCCGGATCACGGATGCCATCAAGCACATGGGCACTGACCAGACCTTGATAGATTCGGCCCCTGGGTCAGGCTTACCGCCCATACCCTTGACCGGAAACAACGCCCAGTGCTATTTCTGGTGTTATAAAGAAGACCATTTCCCCTTACCCGACTGCCCGGGCCCCATCATTTTTACGACCACGGGCACCCCGGTGCAGTTCATTGTCACCAACGACCTGACCGAGCCCCACTCCCTGGCTATCCCCGCCCTGAGATTCACCACTGGGGCCATTGCGCCGGGAGCCACCGTGGTCAAGAAAATTACGCCCAGAACCGCGGGCACCTATCTCTACTATGATAACCTGAACGCGCCGGTGAACCGGGTGATGGGGCTCCACGGGGCCTTTATCGTTATGCCCAAGGCGGCCAAGGCGGGGCATAAGTTCACCCCTTTCACCACTCCGCCGAAAAATATCCAGGCACTGTTCGACGATCTGGGCACCGCGGCCTGGTGGCCCGGCCTGTCCTGGCAAGATAGCGATCCGGCCACCGACACCCCGGCCTTCCGGCAGTATATCTGGTTGCTCCATCAGGCCAGCCCCCGTCTCTTTGAAGAGGTGGGCCTCTTTTCCCAGGCCAACCCCGGCCAGCTCTATCCCCCGGCCCAGTTCATCCAGAAGTTCTTGCATGACCCCCTGGATCCCAACAACCCGGTTGGCCCGGATGGCCACCCGGCCAACAACGTCCCCCAATTCTTCACCATCAGTGGGCAGTCCGGGCATTTCTCCCACAATAATCCTTACATCTGCCCCAACAACCGGGTGGGCGAACCCTGCATAATCCGCATCCTCAATGCCGGGTTGTGGCTCCATTCCACTCACATCCACGCCAACCACGTGTTTGTGCTGAGCCACAATAACAAGTTTGACGTTGTTCCAGGCTTTAATGACAATCCCATCTGGATTGACGTTTATACCGCCAATCCCCTGGACACCTACGAATGGCTGGTGCCTTACATGCGGCCACCGGACGTACCCAACAACCTGGGCATCGGCCGGGACGACTTGCAGCAAAACCTGTCCGTGGATCCAGCGCCCATCCCCGATTACGGCACGGGTGGAAATCCTACCCCTGCCGGTGTCACCACCTGGCCGCCGGTGCAGGAACTGGACTTCCATATTCCTAAGGTGGGCGAACGTATAGCTAACGACCAGCAAGGGAACCCCATTGATCTGTCGGTGCACATGTCGCCTTTGTGCTTCCCCATGCATGACCATTCCGAGCCGTCCCAGGTCTCCCAGGGCGGCAACTACAATATGGGGATGATCTCGGGGCTTAACTTCACCGGCGACCGGAAAGGGGCCGGACCGGGCGAGGCGGGCGTCATTACCTTCGAGATGGCGCCGCCTGAGCATGGGCCTGATATGAGGCCGAATACCAGCGGCACCTTGCCCGCCACAGTGCCGTTCGTGGCCCCATCCTTGCCCTAGGCAGCGGGAATAAAGACTTCAAGCCGGCTCCTCGGCAGAGGAGAAAACAAGGAGGAATAAAATGGCTATCATACCAAAATCAGGTTTTCATATTCCCCGACAGTCGGTGGTGGGCTCGGAAGGGTTGTTTACAAAAATGTTTGACCCTCCCAAGGACAGCCCCCCCACTCCCGAAAAATTAAATCTGATCGCCTTGCCGCCCGAAGTTACGGCCAACGTCAGGGCCAACCCCGTGCCCGAAGTTATGCTGGCCGCGGGGTTACAGGATAAAGTAAGCACGCCCCATGTGGTGGAGCGGGACCTGCTCCATGGCCTGGACCTGGACACCTGGGACGGCCTTAAAAAGATAATGTTCTATACCTTCCGGGATGGCGACAATCCCACGGCCAACGGCACCTATCCGGCGCCCGCCGTCCGGGTGCCCCGGGGGGCGCTCTTCCATAGCCAGACCCAGGGCCATGGGCCCCCGCCCCACACCATCCACTGGCACGGCATCGAGCCCACTCCCATCAACGACGGGGTGGGGCACTGCTCCATGGAATTGGGCGACTATACCTACCAGTGGCAGCCCAACTTCATCGGCACCTATTTCTACCACTGCCACCGGAACACCATGCAGCACTTCGAGTTCGGCCTGTTCGGGCTGATGCTGTTCCATCCGCCGGATGCCTGGTTTGCGTCCATTGACCCTTTGGCTTCCACGCTGCCGGATGGGCCGTATGTCCTTAACAACATTCCGGTCGGCGCCGGCAGGGACGGGAAATTCCGGACCGCGGCCAACCTCCTGCCCCTCGCCGCGGCCGTCCGCAGAAAGTTCCCGGGGTTTATTGCCGGTGATCCGATCCAGGGGGTTAACGTTGCCGATCCGTGGACCGGCGATCCGTTTCTGAAGTTTGCCACCGACCCCCATGCCTTCACCGTTCCTTACGACGTGGAGGCCCTCTGGGTGTTGGATGACCGGGACTCCGTCTGGTCCGACCTGGGGCCCGACGCCCGGGCCACCTTCCCTAAATTCGGCAGCATTCCCGGAGTTGACGATAACTTTGTCGATAACCCCGGCCAAAACGGTTTCTTTAACTTCAACGACTTCAACGCGGATTACTGGTACATCACCGGGGTGCCGGTGCCGGCCCATAAGGGCGGCACCGCGGCCATACCCGCAGGCATCAAGGTTCCTCCCGCGTTGAACAGCGGCATTGGCATGGTGGGTGCAGTCGTCGATCCCACGAAACAATCCCAGGTCTCCATCCAGGCCCTCGTGGGCCAGACCGTGTTTATCCGTTGCCTGGACGCGGCGTACAATTCCACCCGGGTCACCTTCCCCAAGGGTTTGGACGTGGTCATCATCGAATGGGACGGCCGGGCCCTGGGAGTGCCGCCCCTCAATAAGTATACCAAGCCCCAGTTGGTGAGGGGCGGGACCCCCATTACCCACAGCACCGCCCGGCGTTGGGGTGCGATCTTCAACGCTCCCCTATCGTTTAAAGGTAAACCAAATATCTTCGCCAAGGTGGAGTTCCTGGACACCCGGAGTGGCGATACCATGAAAATCACCGGGGGCGGGGATGTGTTGGTGACCGCCCAGATCCCCATTCAAATTACCTGAGATAGCCCCGGGCCGCGGCGCTGACTGCGCCGCGGCCCGGG
>Ga0265296_1003660_pt1 | contig 14022 bp, 12 predicted proteins | sample MunlanPumphouse1_FD_189073 | JGI IMG/M metagenome (GOLD analysis project Ga0265296, IMG submission 189073) | Groundwater microbial communities from a municipal landfill in Southern Ontario, Canada - Pumphouse #1 | ecosystem: Environmental > Aquatic > Deep subsurface > Groundwater | place... | reverse complement strand
ATCATAGAAGGATTTTTGCCCTGGATGATTATTATGACAGGGATCGACAGGGCTACTATGCCGCTTTGGGCACAGTCGATAAAGAAACGCGGGATATTACAAAATGGCTTGAATATTTTACCGAGGGCGTTGCTTTTTCCGTGAATGAAGCAAAAGAAGCCGTTTTGCGGCTTGGGGCAAAAGGCAAAAAAGGATCAAACCCTCAAGTCGCGCTTACCCCAAAACAGATGAAAATTATCGAGTATATCAATGTGCACGGAAAAGTTACTAACCGTGAACTGCAAACGATATTCAATATCTCCGCTCAAGCTGTGCATAAAGAGTTGTCAAAGCTTGTAGAAATGAAAGTCATTAAAAGTCAGGGTCAAGGCAGGTCAATATTGTATATTATGGCGTAATAACGCCAAATATGTGGTTGATAAATGGGTTGATGAATAGGTTGATGATATGAACGAAGCTGAAGCACAAGCAAAAAAAAATGCCGCGGAGAGGACTCGAACCTCCAAGCCTTTTGGGCATACGCACCTCAAGCGTACGTGTCTGCCATTCCACCACCGCGGCACGCTATAATATGGCTTCGACCACTTCTTCCATCTTCATTCCCCGCGAGCCCTTGACCAAAATTATATCACGCGGCTTAATGGATTTCTTTAATTTCTTTATGAGCGCTTTTTTGTTTTTTTCGGGGCCGGAACTTTTCGGCCAGAGCGAACCAAAAGTAAAGACCTTGTCTATTTTATTGGCTCCGGCAAAATCAAAGATCTTTTGGTGCAGCGCCTTTGCCTGATTCCCAAGCTCAAGCATGTCCCCCATAACCGCTATCTTCCTGCCGGCCATGGAAGCGATCGTTTTGAGCGAAGCCTTCATCGATTGGGGATTGGCATTATAAGTATCGTTAATAATCTTAACATTGTCCTTTTTTCTTATTATGACTTGCATCCTTTTGCTGGAAGGAGTGAACTTTTCCAAACCTTTTTTGATCGAGCTTTTCTTTATCTTTAATATTTTCGCGACGGCAACGGCGGCGAGTGCGTTATAGATATTGTGCTCGCCGGGGATTGGCAGTTCGATGCCTTTCAGTTCGTCCGGCATGATGTCCGCTTTTTCTATAATACCAAAGGTACATACATTTGAAATTTGTCCCGCCTCTGCTATATTATTATAATTGTTGCGGGATCCCGCAAAGCGGGAAAATTTGAAATTTGAAATTAAATGCTCAAAGTACTCATCGTCTTGGTTGATGACGGCCCAACTTCCTTTTGTCAGCGATTTAAAGATCTCCGCTTTGGCTTTGGCGATGTTTTTCTTTGTTTTTAACTGCTTAAGATGGGCTTCGCCGATATTGGTGATCACCGCGATGGTAGGGCGGGTGATCTTTGACAGCAATTCGATCTCCCCCAAACCCTGCATCCCCATCTCGATCACGGCGTATTTGTGCTTTTTAGTTAATTTTAGCAGTGTCAGCGGCACTCCGATCTCGTTATTGAAATTCTCTTCGTTTTTTAAAGTGGGGGCCTCGCAGGATAGGATGGAAGCGATCATGTCTTTAGTGGTGGTTTTCCCGACGCTTCCGGTAACCCCTATGATCGGGATATTGAATTTGTTCCGATGATACGCGGCCAGCGCGTGCAAAGCTTTGAGCCCGTCTTTTACATTGAGGACCGCGGCGCCTCTTTTTAAAACATCGGGAATAAATTTGCTGCCGTCAAAATTGGGGCCTTTAAGCGGGATAAAGAGCTCCCCGGGCTGAACGGTGCGGGAGTCGGTGGAGATTCCTTTGAAGGTATCAGGTTTTTGGCCCTCAATTCTTGAATTCTTTACAACTTTTAATATCTCGGCCGGTTTAAACATAATTGGATTATAACAGTTTTAATGTGAAACTTTAAGGATTAAATGACGATAAATAATGGGAGGGAAATGTGACTTCAGTCAGTTCCGTTAAAGGATTTATACCAACAGTTAAAGCCGCCGTGCAAAGAGCCGGGAGGAAGCTGGATTCTCTATACCAGGAGGCAAAACCAGCTCTGATCCCGCTTTTGCTCACGCCGATTTTCCCGGGAATGGCAACTATCGGCAGCGAATATTTACCTCAGGAAAAAGTGATAAAAGGCCGTCCCATCACCGATAAGGTCACCATGGGCATTGCCCTGGTAATCAAAGAAGAGCATCTAATTGAGAATTTCCCCAAAATAGATATTGAGGTTGAGACGCAAAAACAGAACATCGATCCCGAGCAACTGGTCACAAACCTCATGAATGAATTTGAATCGGCGATCGAAGAAGTGATAGTGAAGCTCGTAAACCATAATAAAGATGAAATGGGCGTTCCACTGATCGAGATATTGCATGGGCATATGGGCCTTAAATCAAGGATCCTCGATCTTATGGCTGAAAATAAAATAGATGTCCGCACCGCGATAGAACAGTTATTCGCTTCAGAACAAGTTCTGGCGCTGAAGAATTGCGGCGACACCTCAATGGAAAAATTATATTATGACCTTTACGCAATGAGCATAGAGATCCTTCAGGTGATACACAGCAAAAAAGTCGATTTTGAGTCGGCGCTGAATAATGTTGGGGAAAGCAATGTCATTCTGGTGGTGGGCGACATTTCGCCCTCTGACGCCTGGATATTATCCGATCCTCGTATTAGGGGAGTGGTGCGGAGGAATGGGACGCCATATGACCACTTTTCAATTTGTATGCGGGGAAAGGAAAAAGCAGGTATGTTTGTCGACAGTGTGGAAAAATTTAAAACAGGCCAAACCGTAATAGTTAATGGAAGAGAGAACACGGTTATTTTGTCCCCGTCCCTTGAATCCATGAGAAAATATCAGAGTTGGATTAAATTGAAAAACCGCCTGTCTAAAGAATTGCGCAATCTGCGCGATTTACTCCTTAAAACCAAAGACGGGCAGGTTGTGGTAATGGCAGGCAATGCCGCCGCCCCGGAAGAGATTGACAGCCTTGTAAAGCACGGGATACATTCCATAGGGTTGGTAAGAACAGAAATGTTTTTTATGACTGATCTTTTCAATCGAAAAAGAAAGAGCGAGCCTGACGTTGAAGAACAATTGGATTTTTATCAGATAATGGCGGATAGGGCCGGAAAGAATGAAATTGTATTTAGAACGATAGATCCCGACCACGATAAACAATTCCCTTATTTTTCCGACATAAACGGGCAATTATTGGAAAACGGGGAAAAGGGCCTGGGTTTGTGCCTGAATAAAGATAAATATCCAAATTATCATTATGCTTTTATCGGTCAGTTAAAAGCATTGCTGCAGGTAAAAGAGAAAATTAGGGTTATGTTCCCCATGGTCAGAAATTACCGGGAATTTAAAGCGGCAATGGATTTGGTGGAAGAAGTTAAAAGAAGATTGTTGAAAAACGGGATGTTTGTGAACCAGGAGATTGAATACGGGATCATGGTTGAAAATGAAGAAGTCTTAACAGAGCTTCCGCAAATATTGCAGGACGATCTCGTTAAATTTGTAAGCATTGGAACTAATGATTTGACGCAATCTTTAACCCACACCTACCGCTACGGTCCCCAGGCCTCCAGATATTTTGATTCGTTATCCCCAAAGGTCCTGAAGGCGATAGGGAAAACGGTCGAGAGCGCGCGGGAAAACGGTAAAGAGGTCTCTTTATGCGGGGACATGTGCAATGACTGGCAGGGAATGCTTGCGGCGCTGGCGCTGGGGATCGAAAAGTTCAGCATCAGCACATTATATTCGGACTTGGCCCGCAAGATCATATTGAGCATTAGCAGGTCCGATCTCGACGAGTTGAGAGCGGGGCTGTTCATGGTTATGACCCCGGAAGCGGTCCGGAAGCACATTGAAAAATTTACGCTGGATAAAATAGAATCCGGCCAGTGGAGCGAACTGGAAGCCCTGACTTTTTATTTGTTTAAAAAAAGCTAGCTACTTTACGTCAGCCGATTCCAAGAACGCCTTGTTTGACTTAAACTGCTTCATCCTTTCGATCAGCTGTTCGGTGGCGTCGGTCGGATCGTAATTATCAAATACTTTTCTCAACAAGCGCACTTTGCCCAGTTCATTTTCAGTTAACAGCAGTTCTTCTCTTCTGGTCCCCGACATCTTGATGTCGATCGCCGGGAATACCCTGCGGTCCGCCAGCTTGCGGTTTAAGTGCAGTTCCATGTTGCCGGTCCCCTTGAACTCTTCATATATAATGTCGTCCATGCGCGATCCGGTCTCGACCAGCGCGGTGGCGCAAATGGTCAAACTTCCGCCTTCTTCAATATTCCTGGCGGCGCCGAAAAACCGTTTCGGGCGGTGGAGCGAAGTAGGATCAAGACCTCCGGACAATGTTCTTCCGGAAGGCGGGCAGACCAGGTTATACGCCCTGGCCAGACGGGTGATCGAATCTAAAAGTATGACCACGTCTTTTTTTCCTTCGACCAGGCGTTTGCATGATTCAAGCAAAAGTTCGGCGATATGGATGTGCGTTTCCGGCGGCTCGTCAAAAGTAGAGGCAATCACTTCGCCCTTTACCGATCTTTTCATGTCGGTGACTTCTTCCGGCCTTTCGTCCACCAGTAGCACTTTAATGATCGCGTCAGGATTGTTAGCGGTAATGCTGTTGGCGATGTTCTTTAATATGGTCGTCTTTCCCGCTTTAGGAGGAGACACGATCATGGCGCGCTGTCCGGCGCCAATGGGGGAGAGCAGGTCGATGAGCCTTGACGCCATGGGACATCCGGTATATTCGAGAACATATTTTCTATCCGGGAAAATGGGGGTTAAGTTGTCATAATAGATCCTTTCGCGGGCCTGCTCCGGATTGGTGTTGTTTACCGCTTCGATCTTAAGCAGGCTGAAATATTTTTCCCCTTCCTTGGGCTGGCGGATTTGGCCGGAAACCTGGTCGCCGTTAAGCAGTTCGAACCGCCGGATCTGCGTCTGTGAAACATAAATATCTTCGCGGCTCGGATAATATCCGCTGGTGCGCAAAAAGCCATAGCCTTCGGCCATGATCTCAAGCACTCCCTTGGCGAAAATGTTGCCGCTCTTTTCCGTCTGGGTCTCAAGTATCTTGAAGACCAGATCGTGTTTTTTAAGCTGCTTGGATCCCGGAATGTCCAATCCCTTTGCTATTTCATATAGTTCCTGAAGCGTTTTACCTTCCAATTCTACAATATCCATTTACTATTCCTCCTTAAACTTGAACTTGAATGCCGCGGGGGAGAGTTGAACTCCCAAGAGTGTTACCTCACACGAACCTGAATCGTGCGCGTCTGCCAATTCCGCCACCGCGGCGCCTAATAATCCATGCCGCTGGTCGGAGTTGAACCGACACATGGGGTCAACCATACGTGATTTTGAGTCACGCGCGTCTGCCAGTTCCGCCACAGCGGCAGGATTTATCCTTCAGTGAAGATCCCCATCTTGCGATACTTGTGATAACGGTCGGCTATCAGTTCGCGTGGGGATAATTTGCTAAGATCGTCCAAATGTTTCAATATGGCGGCTTTAATGTTCTGCGCCGCCAGCTCGTAATTGTTATGCGCTCCGCCAATCGGTTCTTTTATTATCTCATCAATCACGCCAAATTCCAAGAGGTCTTTTGCGATCATCCTGCTTTTTGTCGCCGCTTCGGGCGCGCGGCCCGCGTCGCGGAACAGGATCGAGGCGCAGCCTTCGGGAGAGATCACGGAATAAACCGAATATTCGAGCATTACCACTTTGTTGCCCATGGCGATGCCGAGCGCGCCTCCGCTTCCGCCTTCGCCGGTTATCACGGTAATAAACGGGACATTCAGCGCCGCCATTTCCCGCAGATTTTTTGCGATCGCTTCCGCCTGTCCGCGTTCTTCCGCGGTTATCCCCGGATAAGCGCCGGGCGTATCCACCAGCGTAATGATCGGTTTGTTAAAACGGTTGGCGATGCGCATAAGGCGCAGGGCCTTGCGGTAACCTTCCGGGTTAGCCATGCCGAAATTGCGGGCGAGCAGTTCTTTTGTGGTATGGCCTTTCTGGTGGCCGATAACCATGACCGACCGGCCGTCCAGCTTGGCCATTCCCCCGACCATGGCGGCGTCATCGGAAAAATTGCGGTCGCCGTGCAGTTCCACAAAATCTGTGAACATCAGCCCAATGTAATCGAGGGTGGTGGGGCGCTTAATGTGCCTCGCTACCTTAACGATCTGGATGGGGGAGAGCTTTGCGAATATCTCTCGCCTCAAGGTCTCGATGCGTTTGTTCAGCATCTTGATCTCTTCGGACATATCAATATCTGAAACCTTCTTGAGCTCGTCTACCTTCTTAAAAAGCCCGAGAAGAGGTTTTTCAAATTCCAATAAATTTAAGTTGTTCTTTTCTGCCATAGTTTATTCCACAAAAAATTTCAGGACATTGGCCAGCGTGTCCTTCAAATTTTTTCTCTCGCAGACAATATCCACCATGCCGTGGGCGAGCAAAAACTCCGATCTCTGAAATCCCGGCGGGAGCTTTTGGCGGATATTCTGCTCAATGACCCTCGGTCCGGCAAATCCGATCAGCGCGCCGGGTTCGGCAATATGGACATCGCCGAGCATGGCAAAACTCGCGGTCGTTCCGCCCGTGGTCGGATCGGTAAGAATGACAACATAGGGGATACCCTGTTCCCGCAGCCTCTGCAGCGCCGCGGAAGTTTTTGCCATTTGCATGAGCGACATGATCCCTTCCTGCATCCTGGCCCCGCCGGAGGTGGTGCAGATCACGGCCGGGATCTTTGCTTCAATGGAGCGCTCGACCTGGCGGGTCACTTTTTCTCCCACCACCGAACCCATGCTCCCTCCCATAAAAGAAAAATCCATGATCCCCAGCGTTGCCTGCGTACCAAAGATCTTTCCTTTTCCGGAAACGATGGCGTCGTTAAGCGAAGACTTGATGATGGCGTCTTCTATTCTTTTTTGATAGGGGATAGAATCGGTAAAATCCAGGAAATCGGTCGATTTTAAGTCCGAATCGGCCTCTTCAAACGTCCCTTCGTCTACTATTATATTAATGCGTTCTCTGGCCGACAGCCTGAAATGATAACTGCACTTTGTGCAGACTTTGAGGTTGGCTTCAAGCTCTTTTGCGTAGATCGCCGCGCTGCATTTTGGGCACTTGACCCAAAGGTTTTCCGGGATATCAAGCCGGGCGGTTTTCGGCTCGTTCGAGCTTTCCTCTCGCTTTTTACGCGTAAACCATTCGTGTATTGAAATTTTTGCCATGGGATTTTTTAAGTGGAGACCAGAAGTTATTGCATGGAACTCATATATTGTGGTATCATTATAAAAGTAAAGAGGAAGATTGTCAACCTAAATTATTAGAAGGAGCAAAAATGGCAAACACGAAATCGGCGGAAAAGAACATAAGGAAGACCCAAAAGAACCGGAAAAGAAACCTGTTTTACAAGGACAGGATAAAAAAAATGGCCAAAGCTTTTAATTCCGCGCTGAAAAAAAGCAAGGACGAAGCCGGGAAAAAATTGATCGAACTTTTTTCAGCCTTAGACAAAGCGGCGCTTAAAAAGATCATCCACAAAAATAAGGCTGCCAGACAGAAATCCCGCCTGCAGACGCTGTTCAACAAATCTAAATGATCGAGATCCACGCTTATGCCAAGATAAACCTTTATCTTGAGGTCATCGGCAAACGGGAAGACGGCTACCATGAGATCGAATCGATCATGCAGTCCGTGTCGCTGTTTGACAAGGTCTCCCTTCTAAAGATTGATTCGGGCATTGAAATAGAATCCTCCGAACTGCGCATCCCTCACGATGAAAATAATACCGCCTATAAAGCGGCCAAAGTATTTTTCGATAAAACCGGCCTGAAAACCGGGGTAAAGATCGGAATTAAGAAAAATATCCCGATCGCCGCCGGCCTGGCCGGGGGTTCCGCCGATGCCGCCGCCGCGCTTTTTGGAATGAATAAATTATTCAATGCCGCTCTTTCCGAATCCGATCTTTTGACTTTGGCGGCGGAGGTGGGCTCGGACGTTCCTTTTTGCCTGATCGGCGGCATGTGCAGATGCCGGGGGAGGGGCGAGCTGGTTAACCGCTTGCCTGATCTTCCTCCCACCTGGTTTATCCTTGTCAAACCCGATTTCGGCGTTTCAACCAAATGGGTTTATGACAACTTCGACCTGGTATTTATAAAGGAAAAAAGGCTGGTCGGTACCCATGTGCCGACATCCGCCATACATTTATATAACGACCTTGAGAAAGTGGTCGTCCCGAAATATCCTGAAGTCGGGGAAATAAAAAAGAAACTTATCCGTCTTGGCTGTTTGCAGTCGGAGATGTCCGGTTCGGGACCCACAGTTTTCGGCATGGCCAAAGATGAAGGCTCCGCCCAAAAGATCTTCCTTGAGATCAAAAAAGAATATCCGCAGAGTTTCCTGGTCCGCAACCTGAATGCTGGACTGTCGGCCTGATCGCATGGCAAACGTCTGGCAGGACCTGACGCCTGAAAATATTTTTCGATCGGTCGAAGGCGCGCTTCAAACCAAGTTAAGCAACATTTGCCTTAAACGGAACAGCTACATAAACCGGGTCTATGAGCTTGAACGGCAGGATTCCGGCGAACGGATGATCGCAAAATTCTATCGTCCCGGCAGATGGACGGAAGAGACGATCCTCGAAGAACATCGATTTTTGGACGAACTTGCCAAAAATGAGATCGCCGTCATTCCGCCCTGGACCATCAACGATAAAACGCTTTTTTCCGACAACGGCATTCTGTTTACCGTGTTTCCCAAAAAAGGCGGAAGAGCGCTTGATGAATTTGACCAAGAAAAGTGGATTATCATCGGGCGAATATTGGCCAGGGTGCATTTTGTCGGGGAGAAGCGTAAAGCCGCGAAGCGGATAAAATGGGAGCCGGAAAACGCGACCAGGGAGCATATCGCGATCATATTTGAGAACGAATTCATTTTGCCTGATTTTCAAAAATCATTGATGACCGTTTCCGACCTTTTTATAAAAAAAGCGGCGCCACTTTTTGGTTCGCAGGAATTTGTTCTTCTCCACGGCGACTGCCATAAGGGGAACCTTATCTTCCGTCCGGGGGAGGGTATATTTATTGTGGATTTTGACGATGCCTGCATCGGTCCGCCGGTCCAGGACCTCTGGATGCTTTTGCCCGATACGCTTCAAAATTCGCAGAATGAGCTTGAATGGTTTTTAAAGGGATACGAAACCTTCCGCAGTTTTGACCGTAAATCGCTTGAACTTATTCCGGCATTAAGGGGGATGCGCATTCTTCATTACGCCGCCTGGCTGGCGGTTCAGAGCAAGGAGCCTGATTTTTTAAATAATTTTCCCGAGGCGGGCAAGCCGAAATACTGGAACGGATTGATCAAAGATTTGCAGGGGATCGTGTACGAAGAAATGGCGGACGGCGGCTAAATAATTTTTGCAGGACGAAAACGCTCAAAATCATCAAAGATAAAAACGCAGTTACCTTCTTTCAGTGCGGAGGCTGACAGTTCTGCGCAAACCGTGCTCCAGAGATATAAACCCCAGGAGGTCCGCATTAAATTTCCGGCTTCCAGATTGGCTGGATCCCTTGATATGAATTCACTTAGGTCCAAGGTCGCATTGAAAATTTCAATCGAACCGCGACGGTCGATCCATTTGGGGCTGGTGGGCTCGTGAGGCAATGCGGAAAACTCAAGCATTTTTCCTTTAAGCGTGCCATGTCTCTCTGCTTGATCGCTGACGGTACATAATGCGCGGCCGAATTCTCTCATTGGTCTTGAAAGGATAGTAAAAAAATCAACTCCGTTGGTTTTAATATTCCGGGCGCCTTCAAGATTGGTTTCGTGGAATAAAGGGAACTGCGCATCTGCGACCAGCCCGATCTTAATGGAAAAGGACGTTTTTAAAGCTTTTTCCATTTTTCTTGAATAAGAATAATAAAGTGCGGAAAAGGGATTCCCCTTCAAACAACTTAATAGTTTTTTGGTATTGCTGGTGTCAACAAATGCAAGCACAGGATGGCGCAAGCCGCGGTCTGAGCATGTCTCTACCAGTCGTCCGTCGACATAATGCTGGAAGTCTCTGCCGACTGTGTGTGGTTTTTGGAAGCCAGTCTCGTCAATTATTAGACCCCCTTTTTCTATCTTACCAATATTACCTCTCGAAACGGGAACCCAAGGGGATAAATATCCATCAAATTCTTTTCTTTGCCAATAAGCTAAAGCCCGGCTCTTCATCACCGAGTAAGTTTGCGGTAGGGGCGATAATCTGTATGATTCCATCATAATTTTATTATCCAACAAAAAAGCGGGAGAACAGGCATTCCCGCTTTGTTTGTACCAAATAAGAGGCAGTCCTCTCTACATATATATCGTCAAGTTGTTTTGGAAATTTCAGTTTAGGGGGAAATATTTTTTAGGCTATATACTTCCTATTTTTTCCTCTTAATCGATGAAATTATACTTTCATTATTACGATAATACCAATAGAAAGCTAATGTCAAACTTTAGTATCCAAAGATTAACGAATAGATTTACGGCACAAAGGCCAAAATTTGGCAGGAGGCTGCTGCCCTTGCTCGCTCTTTCAGCTTTGCTCCATGGGGTCGGAGTAGGCTCGGCAGGCAGGCTGGCTAAAGAAAGATATCCTTTGCCATCAACGCAACAAAGCATGGATCTGAACCCCCCCGAACCGGAACGAGAGAATATGCCTCAAGTGGAACCCAGGCCAATCAGTGAAATAGAAAAGCATCGTCTCCTTCAAGGACTTCTGGCGGAAAAACAATCATTTATTGGACAACTTTTGAAAGATCTTCGCCGCGGCCAGCGCGCAATATCTATGTCGGATTTTATGATCAAAAGCCAAGTGATCGATCGAAATATAAAGAGCTTAGAAGCCGGTTCGAGCGATTTAATAAGTGAAGCCCCTCTGCAAGATAAATTCCGATCGAAACTGGCTGTCGCCAAAAGAGAAATAGATAAATTTGAAGGCAGGGAAGACAGGCTTGATGCTTTGCGCCACTATGCGCACCGTAGGGTGTTCCGGGGATATCTGAAGGGCAGCTCGGAAATTATTGATGTGATCCAAAAAGGAATTTACAATTGCACAAGCTCTACGGAATTCCTCACCGCCCTTGAGGACTCCCTGAATGGCGCCAACGACTACGGCCCAATTCTGCTTGACCCGCCGAAAGACCCCACAAAAGGCAAGTCGGGGCATATGCTAAGCTGGTTTAATGATGGAACGCACTTGTGGCAAATCGAAAATACGGATGGCGGAGTTCCGAGAAGGAAATTTGAGGCTGGGCTTCGGGTCCCGAAAGACATCTTTATTGCCGCGTATCTGGTCAGGAATGGGGTCAAAGTCAGCGAACTCCCCAATAGATTGGCCCGGCTCTACAGTCGAGGAATCAACGCGAATGGTTTTCCAGTGGCGGGAGAAAGCACAGATCTTCCTGATCCATCGGATGATTTTAAGCCTAATCCGCATTTTCAACCTGAAATAAAAGAGATTATTAAGGAAGCCCGGGTCATGGCCACGGTTATTTCATTTTCCCAAGAGCCGGACACTCCTCCTTTCGACGCAATGGGGCTTAATTTGTTCAAGATTCCCGAAGGGATAAACTGGTGTGATGTTGCCCAGGATGCGGTTAATAGCCATTCAAGATTATGGGGTGAACTGCCGGGTAGTTTTTTAGAAGTAGCGCAAGATTATTACGGCGTTTCAACTATTTGGGGTTCATATCCAATCCTTGTCCAGGCGACTTATTCCACTGCGGTTGGAATCGCCGGTCTTATGGTTGCTAAAAATAAAGAATTTGAAGCCTGCACGCCGGAGAATGAATTAAAAAAACTAGATGAATACGTTGGCATTTTATTGAATAAAGGCAGTTATACCGGCCCTTTTGAATTTCTCCGCGCTTTGGCAATACCGGAGAAAGGTAGAGAAGCCATGCTCAAAATTTATAGATCAGAAAACATCGATCAAAAAATGAAGCTCGAAGCTTATTTGATGCTTGTCTATGCAGCATCATCAAAAGATATTGGTTTATTTAAAGAAGAGCTATTTTACAGCTTAGATGAAACTATAAGAACATATTCAAGCCATGCTTTAAGTAGAATGGGAAAAAGAAATGCCCAAGCAATTATAGATATTCTTTACCCCCTTTTTCAAAAAGAGAAAGATCGATCAATTGAATTCAGCCTTGCAAGATCTTTGGGAAGAATTAACTATGGCGGACCCGCTTTAATTATTCTAGGGGAAGCTTCTGGCTACAAATACGAAAACGAATGGGCCGAAAAAGGATGGAAAAGACTGATCAGTAATGACATTTCCAAAATTCAGCCCTCCGGCAATCCTACTCCGGACGAAATTGAAAAACTAAAAGGAATAATTGAAAAAGAAGATGATCCCGTTACCAAAGCGATTCTTATTTCGGTTCTGTTTGCTAATGGGAAACCGGAAGAGGCCCTCCTTTACGCCGAAAAATACATTTTCCGACTTTTATTAAATAAGGATACCCCTGAAGCAAATATGCTGGTATTGGCTATTGGCAAAATCGATTCTCCCAGGGTTAGAGAGACATTACTTGCGGCGCTAAATATCAATCCCCAACTGGCAGTTGAAATTGGCGATGTTTTTTTTAGACAAGATTATCGTTCCGATGAAATTATCGCGGCGCTAAAAAAAGTCCTGAATGATGCCGGTGATGAAACTCCTGAAAATCCGGGCGAACCAGTCGGGAGGAGAACTTACGCCGCCCTCCTGCTCATTTTAATGAATGAACTTCCCACCTCCTTGTCCCAATAAATCAAGACTCGGTTTCATCTTTATATTTTAAAGTTGTTTGGGGGAAAGATTTGCCAGCCCTGGGTGGGTTATTTTACGTTCGGTTATATTGACGCCGGTCCTGATAGTCGTATTCTTTTCTTTTGCTTTATCTAACCCCATATTTATTATCTCAATGAGATAGGGCAGGATAGCAGTTCCCAGCGCTTCCGATGTCGTGCGCGCGCCGAGGGAGGGGAGGTTGGGAGGGGCAAAGCAATAAACTTCCGTACCTTCAATTTTTTTGAGCTCGAACGGTTCCAGTAAGCTAGTTAAAAATGCCCCTTCGATCCCGCCGCCCTGGTCGATGTCGACCGGATAGACGCAGCCGCCGGGGGTCATTTTTTTAAGAAGTTCTTTTGTGATAAGCTTTTCCGGATTTATTCCGGAAGTGTACATTGAGGATACGGCAAAAAAAGCTCCTTCGATTGATTGAGAAAGTTTTTTCAGATTTGGCCGGTCGATTAGATGTACTTCATAACCGCGATTACCGAACTCTTTGGCTGCGGTCCGGCCCACCGTTCCCGCTCCAAGGATCATGACCTTGAGATTTTTAAAACCGGTTTGAGATAGCCCGGAGCCGATGATATGTTTTGATAATAGAGCGAACCAATCGGCGTGCCTGACCACGACCCTGGCCGCGGCTTCGGACATGGGCGCGAGGCAGGGGAAGGTCTTTCTTCCATCAATTTCTTTTTCCATTGTTTCAAGGCAGATAAAGGCGGCGCCGGAATCAAGCGCGGCTTTAGTCCTTTCCCGGCTTTCCGCAAAGTGCTGGTAAGACATAAATATGTTTTTCTTGAGCTTATTGAAATCCTCAAGCTTTGTTTCTTTTACTCCCAGGACCAGATCGGCGGACAGGGCTTGTTCATGGCTTACGATCTTTTTTGCGCCGGCATTTAGATAATCCTCATCGGTAAAGCCGATCTTTTTTCCGGCATCAGCCTCAACGATTATCTCTGCTTTCGGGCATTCTTTTTTCAGGGTGGTGATGAGGGGAGGGGTTAGGATGACCCGGTTCTCAACTTCGCGGCCTTTAGCGTCTTTTTTCGATTCTCTAAGTATTGAAATGAGCATGGCTGAATTTTAGCATAAATTTATTGCAATGCTTATTATATAAAATTATTAACTACCGCCCCACCATTTATTTCTTCTTTCTTTTTTGGCATTGCCCCAAAAAAGAAACAAAAAAGCTCTAGGCGATTTCAATAT
>Ga0265296_1003659_pt1 | contig 14024 bp, 11 predicted proteins | sample MunlanPumphouse1_FD_189073 | JGI IMG/M metagenome (GOLD analysis project Ga0265296, IMG submission 189073) | Groundwater microbial communities from a municipal landfill in Southern Ontario, Canada - Pumphouse #1 | ecosystem: Environmental > Aquatic > Deep subsurface > Groundwater | place... | reverse complement strand
ATGAAAAGGGCCCCGATCGGGGCCCTTTTCATATCGTCAGCGCGCGCCTCAAGTGGCCTGCTTTTACTCCGCCCCGCTGGCCTGGTTTTGCTCCGCCGTTGACATGATACCCTTGTACGGGTCGCCGGTCGCCCGCAGCGGACGACCGCCGAGGCCCGGGCGCCATGGCTTGACCCATGGGCGCACGCCGGACTCGAGCTTGTCGATGATGGTGTTGGTGATGATGTCTGCAGGCGACAGTTTGTCGGTGGTCTTGGCCACGGCATGTTCTCCTGATGTCGAGTGAGGCGAACCCGCGTCAGCATCCTCTCCTCTGGGAGAGGGCGGCGCGGGGTCACAAAAGAGGGGCGACACTCCGCGAAGAGTGCCGCCCCAGTCGCCTCGAACTGCGGTAGAGAGGGCTAGGCCGCCTCGCTCAGATCCTGGTCGTCGTCCTGATCGCCGGCGCGATCGTCGGGCTCGAGATCGGCATCAACGTCGCCGATGTCGGTATCCTCGTCCTCGGCGGGATCGTTCCCGTCATCGCCATCGACGAAGCTGGAGCGCAGCGCCGTCTTGGCCGGTTTCTCGACAGCGTCGAACCGCATCGCGTCGGGCAACCAGGCGGTCGCCTTCTCGCGGATCTCAGCCTCGACGATGCCCTGGCCGTTGCACAGCGACGCGCACGTCGCGGCAAGGTCGCCCTTCTTGGCGTCCTTGTAGCGGCCGCGCAGGATCGGCCCGCCAATCTCCTCGAGCGCATCGAGCATGATGCCCTTCTTCACCCGGCCGAAGAAGTTTTCGGCGGTGGGCCGCCACCAATGTGCAACCTGGATGTCGAGCGTGCGACCGAGATGGTCGTGGAAGGCGTTTTGGCGGTAGCCCTCGGCGACGTTAAGGGTCGGCTCCAGCGTGCGCGCGATCGAGAAGGCGACCCAGGCGCCCCGGGCCTCGTCGTCGAGCGCCCGGAAGGCGTCAAAGCGCTCGGTCATCGTCGTGTGACCCGCCCAGCTCGTGTCGAGCCGCTGGCGCTGATCGTCGATGGTCTGCGACGCCATGGAGCCTTCGTCCCGGAACCCGAAGATCGGGAAGCCCGCGGCGCTCGACTTCAGCGTCGAGTGGTTGGGAACATGGTGCTGCTCGAACACCACGTTCTGCGCCATCAGGAAGATGGTCAGGTCGAGCGCCATCGCCGGATCGCTGGCGATGTGGGCGACGAGGATCTGGCGGCGCTGGGTTGCCAGTTCATCGATCAGCGTAGCGCTGAGCTTCGAACCCTGCTCGGCGTCGCCGGCGGCGCCTTCGCCGGTTTCTCCGCCCGTCGTCGTGGGCGGGGCGTTGGGATCCACGACCGGCTTCTCGCTGAACAGGCGGGTGTGAACGCGGGGTTCGCCATCACCGCCGATATAGACGAACGTCCCGATCTGCGCCTTCAGCGCCGGATCAATCTCGTGACGGGCGTCGTCGATCGTTTCCAGCTCACGCTCGATCGCGTCGATGCGATCGTTCGCCGCCTGCGCCTCGGGAGTGCCATCGGCCAGCACGGATTCGAGCTGCTCGACAAGCTGGTCGTTCTCGGCCGACAGCGTTTCCACGCGCGTCTGCTCGTCCTCGGTGAGGGCGCGGGCAGGGGCATGAAACTCATGAAGCTGGCGCTCGAGGTCATAGGGGACGTGGGTGGCCGCGATCGGCGTGACGAACGCGAGACCTTCGGCTTGCGCAAGTTCGACCGCGGCCGCTTCCAGCTTCTTGGCGGCGAGCGTCTCGATCAAGTCGACGTCGATCCAGTTTTCGTCGCCTTCCGTGGCGAACAGGTCGCCTTCGATGCGACCGCCTGCGGCGAGATAGGCGTCGCGACCGACGAACCGGGCCTTGGCATCGTTCGCTTTGACCGTGCCGTTGAGGATGGCGCGACGGATGTTGTCGGGCGTGTCCCCATAATAGGACGTGCTCATCTGCGCGAACACGCGCGCCTGCCGGTCGATGTCGCTGGTAACGGCGTATGCCTGCGCCACGCCGAGGGTGATTTCGCCGGCGGCAAGCGCCTCGAAGACGCAAGGCGCCAGCTCGGCGAGGCGCACGCGCTGTTCGACGAAGCGGGTGGTCACGCCCTGACGCTTGGCGACGTCCTCGGCGTTCATCCCCTTCTGGATCAGGAAATTGAACGCGGTGCATTCATCGGCCGGGTTCATAGGTACACGCTGGAAGTTTTCTGCCAGACTCGCCTCGACTGCGTTGTCATCGTCGGTGAGAACGAGGACAGGCACGGTATGATCGACGGGGAGGGTGCCCTGCTCGATCAGGAGTTGAAGCGCGCGCAGGCGACGCCCGCCCGCCTTCACAGTGAAATGTCCCGTCTTCTTAAGCGGCGTGACGATCAGGTTCTGCAACAGCCCCTGGGCTGCGATATTGGCGGCGAGGGTCTCGATGCCGGCTTCACGGTTGGATTTGCGGACATTGTCCTTCGACAGCGAAAGGTTCTTGACCTTCACGGACTGGATCATCGGTCATACTCCATCTGGGATAAGCGCGCCGTTGTCCGACGGTCACGCAAGCCTGCTCATCAGGCTCAAAAAGCCGAAGGCTCCCTCCCCTCCCTTCGATCGAGCGGGGAGGAAGTCCTTGGTTCGTCAGGCGGTGATGCGGTCGATCACGGCTGCGGCGCTGGCCACGGGAACGAACATCCGCGTCTTGTGCTGGATGATGTCGGTGAAGCACCCTGCGGCCTTCAGCTCAGGCAGCCGCGTGTGCGGCCAATCGAGCAGTTCGAGGCGCTGCTGACCGGCGACCAGGCTGCGCTTCAGCCGGTACGCGCCGACGCTCGAGATCTCGCCCGTCGTCATGACGTGCTCGGCCGTCTCTTCACCCGACACCGTGATCGTCGCGGCGATCCCGAAGGCGTCCGCAAGTTTCGAGACAAGCGGCGCGGGGACGATGCGACCGAGGAAGGACTGCCCGTCCTCGGTGTTCAGGCGCCAGACCTGGACGTGATCGTCGGGCAGCCGGTCCCAAACGGGAAGGAGAAGCCCGGTGACGAGGTAGAGCGTGCTGGTGCGAATCTTGCCCTGCATCTCCTCGACCTCGGCTTGCCACAATGCCGAGAATTCCTCCTCGGTCGTCTCCTCCCACATCGTTTCGAGGAGAAGATCCTGGCGCATCCGCTCGGTGCGCGTGGGTCGGACGAGCTCGTAGCGGCGTACGATCTCGCCATCGTCGTCGGTCAGCGAATAGGTGCTGCACCGGATCGCGGCCTTGCCCGACTTGCGATTGACGATCGGGCGCGAGTCGTCGCCGAGCATCCGTAACGCGCGATCGAGTGGGACCGGCTTGTAGCGCTCCTCGGTTTCGAGCCGGAGGATCTCGGTCTCGGCGCCGCTGGTCTGGTCGCGCCGGATGACGGTGCGATCGAGGATGGTGATGCGCTCGGCACTGATGCTCTCCACGCCGAGATCGAGCGTGCCAGCTTCCCGGGCAGCTTCGATCCGGGCCTCGATCAGGCCAAGATATTCGTCGAAGATCGCGTTCTGGAGCGCGATGCGAAGCGCGAGTATCCGGTTGAGCCAGCGCTGGATGGGCGGCAGGTCTTCCTTGAGGCCGCCGCCTTCGCCTTCCAGCTCCAGGCCGGTGAGCTTCTGGAACTGGTCGAGCGTGGTCGAGCGCAGCTTGCCATCGGCGAGCAGGCGGAACCAGGTTTCCAGCGACTCCTTGGCGTAATCGCTTTCCAGATTGTCGCGCGGATCGAACAGGCCCTGTCCGCCCGTCTGGCGCTGGCCGCGGGTGAGCGCACCCAGGCTGTCGAGCCGGCGCGCGATCGTCGAGATGAAGCGGCGTTCGCCCCGGCAGTCGGTCGACACCGGCCGGAACAGGGGCGCGGTCGCCTGATGTGTGCGGTGTGTGCGGCCGAGGCCCTGAATGGCGGCGTCAGCCCGCCAACCGGGCTCGAGGAGATAGTGGTTGCGGCGCGACTGGTTCTCGGCGGTGAGGCTCGCATGGTAGCTGCGGCCGGTACCGCCGGCATCGGAGAAGATCAGAATCTTCTTGGCGCCGCGCATGAAGGCGTCGGTTTCGGCAAGGTTGGTGCGGGATGAGCGGCTTTCGACGCGCTGGCGGCCGTGCGCGTCCATGATGACACGCCGGGTACGCCCCGTCACCTCGGCCACGGCGTCCGTCCCGAAATGGCCGATGACATGATCAAGGGCGGAGCCGACGACGGGCAGGGCACAGAGTTGCTCGAGCAGATTGTCGCGCATCTCCAGTGCTTCCTGACTGAACACCGGGCGGCCATCCTCGTCGGACATCGGCTCGGAGCGGGTCTTGCCGGTATCATCCACATAGGTCTTCATCTGCCGCACCGGGAAGGCGGCCGTCAGATAGGACATGACGAACTCACGCGGCGAAAGCTCGATGTCGAGAGTGGCGCGCTCTTCGACGCTGAGTGCGGCGAGTGCCCGGTTGAGCATCGCCTCGGACGTGGAAACGAGCTGGATGACGACGCTCTCGCCGCGCGCCAGGTCGGCGTGCATCGCCGGGATAAGCGAGGGCAGCTTCATGCCGATCAGAAGCTGACAGAAGAAGCGCTGTTTGGTGGACTCGAAGATCGACAGTGCGGCAGCCTTGGCGCCGCTATTATAGGTATCGTTGGAGAAGCTGTCCGTGACGCGGGTGGCGTCGAGCGCGGCGCGCAAATTGGCATGAATGATCGCCCATGCGTCCGCATAAGCGTCATAGACCTCGATCTGGTCGGGGGTGAGGCGGTGTTTGAGGATGTCGTACTCGACACCCGCGAAACTGAGCGCACGGGCGACATAAAGGCCCTGCATCTTCAGATCGCGCGCAATCAGCTCCATTGCCGCGATACCGCCACGGCGCAGGCTGTCGACGAACGTGCGGCGATCGGCAAACGCCGTCCCCGGTCCCCACAGGCCGAGCCGAGTGGCATAGGCCAAATTGTTGACGTCCGACGCGCCGGTCGCGGAGACGTAGAGGACGCGGGCGCGGGGCAGAAGGTTCTGCAGGCGGACGCCCGCGATGCCCTGGTCGGAGCCGTCCTTGGTGCCGAAGCGGCCTTCGCCGCCCGCGACACCGGCCATCTCGTGCGCCTCGTCGAACACGACCATGCCGTCATAATCGTCGCCGACCCATTCGAGGATCTGCTGGAGCCGCGTGCCCTTGTCCCCGCGATTGGAGCGCAGCGTCGCATAGGTCAGGAAGAGGACGCCTTCGGCTGCGCCGACGGGTATACCGAGTTTCCACTGGTTGAGATGCTGGATGTCGAGCGCGAGACCGCCGACCGCAGTCCAGTCACGACGCGCATCCTCGAGCAGCGTCTCGGTCTTGGAGATCCAGATATGCTTGCGGCGTCCGCGAAGCCATTGATCGAGGATGATGGCGGCAACCTGGCGGCCCTTGCCAGCGCCGGTGCCGTCGCCGAGGAAGAAGCCGGTCCGATAGGGGCGACCTTCCTCATCGGGCGTGAGCGACAGGCCCTCTTCGACGGGCTTGAACAGGCCGGGGATGTCGCGCTCGAAGGCGTCGCCAGCGTAGATCAGCGTTTCGAGCTGAGCGTCTGAGAGCACCTTGCTGTCGATGACCTGCGTCGGGAGCCGAGGGACGTAGGATGGCCGGGGCGCGGTGATCGATCCCATCGCGATCGATTCCACCAGCGCGGTCGGATGCGCGCACGAGCAGGGGATCGCGACGCGGCTCGGCCGATAGGGCAGGTAGACACCGACGGCCTCCCCCGTCGACACGGGCTCGGCGAAGACGGTGTAAGTGATGTCGACCGCGGAGAGCGACTGCGCGACCTTGGGCGAAGGCGCCGTTAGGCGCGGTTTGTTGGCGAGACCGCCTAGCAGCGATCCACGCGCGCTCGGGCGCGCGAGGTGCTGCACCGACGGCACCCTGACAGGCGCGGTCGGCGCGGTGATGGCCGCGAGAGCCTCGGCGAGCGAACCGGATCGGATCAGCTCGGCATGATCCCCGGTACCCTTTTCGAGCACCATGATCTTCACGGTCTGGCTAGTGCCATGCTTCGCGTAGGCGTTTCCGGGCAGCTCGAGGTGCAATGTCAAAGCACACCCCTCGATCGCCTTGGACCAGGCGCGGCTCGATGTATCGACGCGATCAGGGAGGATGGCGGCGCAGCGGCCTCCCGGCGGGAGCCGCATGAGAGCGGCACGCAGGTGGCGGAACGCGGCGAGCGGGTCGGCATGGCGGCCAATGCTGCGCGAGAAGGGCGGGTTGACGAGAACGGCGGTTGGGCTGATCGATCGCGGCAGCAGATCGTGGATCAATTCACCGTCGTGCCGGCTCACCGGGAACCCAGGGAAGGCGGCTTCGAGCATCCCGGCTCGTGCTGGATCGAGCTCGTTGAGGATGAGGCGAGCGCCGATGCGCCGCGCAAAGACAGCAAGAAGGCCGGTGCCGGCAGAGGGCTCCAACATCACATCGGTAGAGGCGATGCGGGCGGCGAGCGTCGCGAGGTAGGCGATCGGCACGGGTGTGGAGAATTGCTGGAGTGCGATCTGCTCCTCGCTGCGCACCGTGTGCGTCGGGAGACCGGCAACCAGATCCGTCAGTGCCGCTAAGCAGGTGAGGGGGGCCGTAGGCAGGTCGGCTCCCTCAAGGTACAATACTTGAGCGAGTTCGAGCATGTCGTAAGCGTCGCGGAGCGACCAGCGTCCGTCGGCGGACGAGCAGCCATAGGCCGTTTCCATGACCCACAGCAGCGTCTCGCGTGTGAGTGAGCCATTCCTGGCAATGGTGTCCGCTACCGCCCTGGCGGCGGTGATCGAAGGTTCGGTAAAATCGAGTTCAAGGGCTGAGGCTGAGGTGCGCATCGAGGTGCTCCGTTCTGTCGCCCGGTGCTCATCACCGGATCAACAGGCCGAAGGCTCCCTCTCCTCTACGTCATGGCCGATCGGCGGCGGCGTCGGTGCGCTGAAGGCGGGCTCTCCAGGCGTCGTTCCAGTCATCGTGATGCTGTGGCAGACGGGGGATGAGCTCGCGACCATTGGCGGTGAGGTGGTCCCGCGCTTTTTCCAGCAGGCGTTCGGCAGCTCGGCCGCGATCGGCATAGACGATCACACGCCGGACCCTCTCCGGGATCGCGACGAATGCCAGGCGCTCGACACCGCCCAACGCCCATGTCGGCGTACCGAACCATTCCATCGCGGAGAGAGCGTCCTCAATCCCTTCGGCGAGACCTAGTTCGTCGGTGGCGGGGGCGAGCCGGATCGCCGCGGAGCCGATCAGTCCAAGCGACACCTTGGGTTTGGGGATGGGCTTGCGCAGCACGTCTTCTGGATCGAGAAAGGTCCGCTGGACGGCCGTCACGCCTATGTCGTTTTCGGCTGCGGCGATCATAGCCGGCATTATCCGTTTAGGCCACGTGGACAAAGGGCAGCCACAGCGTAACTGATGCGAGCGCGACGAAGCCGAGATATGACTCTGCTGTCTTGTCATAACGCGTTGCGACACGGCGCCAGTTCTTGAGCTTGCTGAACAAACGCTCGACGAGATTGCGCCAACGGTATTTCTTGCGATCATGCGGTATCGGTATGCGGCGGTTACTTTTGGTTGGAATGACCGCCTCGACATCCGCCCTGGCGAGCTCCTCGCGGATGGCATCGGCGTCATAGCCCTTATCGGCAAGCAGGGCCTCGATCCGGTCAGCGAGCATCCCGAACAAGGGCCCGAAGCCCTTCACGTCGTGGGCCTGGCCCGGTGTCAGGACGAAACATAGCGGTCGCCCCTGACCATCACAGCGTGCGTGCAGCTTCGTCGTGAAGCCGCCTCGCGAACGGCCGAGCCCTTCGAATTCCTGATCCCTTTTTTTAGTCCGACAGCGCAGTGGTGCGCTCGGACTACGGTGCTGTCGATCATGTCGGCGCTGACATCCCGCTCGACGACAGCGGCCAGGGTCTCCAGCATGGCTTCAAACACGCCCGTCACGACCCAGCGACGATACCGCCGGAACACGCTGTTCCACTTACCGTATTCATCCGGCAAATGCCGCCATTGCGCGCCTGTCCGCGCCATCCACACCATGCCTTCGAAATAGGGCCGGTTGTCGCCCGCGGGTCGGCAGCCACGTCCTCGCTCCGACGGCAGCAAGGGGCCGATCACAGCCCATTCATCATCTGAAACCCCAATCCGCTCGCCCAACGCCGCCTCCAAAAGGCAGCCTTGAATCAACCGATCAGACGCGCGTCAACCTTTGTCCACGTGGCCTAGCTGTCTACCGCCTCAGCGGTAGACAGAGCGCTGCCGTCACATGTTATGATGTAAGTGGATGCCGGCAGATTATGTCGTCGTTCCTGTGATACCGACCTGACGATTAGCCGTAATATTCGGGCGCGTGCTTAAATGTCGGCCAAGCATCAGGATCGTGACCCGTAACAACCGTAGCGCCGGCGCGCTCGGCAACAGCTCGCAACTTGCGTACCGAACGAACTGTATCGACGGTCGATGCCAAAAAGCCAGGTAGCGCCTGCTCATTCCAATGATCGAGCGTGTAGGCAGCATCAATTGCCAGTAGCATCGGCGGTGAATTCGGCACCCGCACCAAAAATGACTGATGTCCAGGAGAGTGACCTGGGCTGAACACCGTGGTCAATGTGCCATCGCCATAAACATCGTAGAGATCGTCGTCGGATCCGTTAAGGAACTGCCAATCCAAGCCAGGGCGATCGAAATCAGCTCGAATGTAACCGCCGCCAGCGAACCAGTCTGGCGTAAATGCGTATTCATATTCGCTACGCTGCACGATATGCCGAGCGTTCGGAAAACGACCGATCGCGCCCGTGTGGTCAAGATGCAAGTGAGATTGGACTACGTACCGTACGTCAGCCGGATCGTAGCCTAATGCCTTAATTTGATCGACGCAGCCGGCATTTTTGTCAAGAACAGGCCAGTAAACGTCGCAAATGTCACCCCAGTATCCCCGGGGATCGGTCGCCACCTCAATCGCGTTACCGCCATCGATAATCGTATGGCCGTTCGGGTGCGCAATAAAGTAGAACGGTACGGGGATTTCATAGTCTGCCCCGTCACCTTGGTTCATTTTAATGTTATGCACCTTGCACTTCAGTGTACCAGACTGAAGCATGTAGAGCCTAATATCAGTCATATCTATCCGCTCCTATTATATTATTGTTTAGATTATTCAGAACGCTTCGCGGTAAAGGGCTAGTGCGTCAGCCTCTGTTACTTCAACCGGATTGTTGACGAGCAGTCGCGTCTGTTTCATCGCGTCGGTCGCCAACAAAGCGAGTCTATTGTCGGTAACGCCAACATCGCGCAGCCGCCTCGGCGCCCCACTCTTGTCCATCAATGTCTGGACCGCTTGAACAAATTCGGCCGATCGTTGCTCGGGACTTCCGCTTCCAGGCACGCCCAGCACGTCCGCAAGCTCAGCGTAAAGCGGGGCCGCCTCCTTCTCGTTGAACCGTAAAACAGGTCCCAACATCAGCGCATTGGATAGGCCGTGTGGGACGTGATAATGGCCACCAAGGGGATAGGCGAGCGCATGAACAGCCGCGACTGGCGAGTTTGAGAAAGCCTGTCCGGCCAGCATGGCTCCCAAGAGCATTGCTTCGCGAGCTGGGCGATCGGTACCGTCCTCGCATACGCGGATCAGATTACCGGCAAGAAGTCGCAGCGCTTCACGGGCCAACGCATCCGACAATGGATTTTTCTTGTGTCGGCTCGTGTATGCCTCGATCGCATGCACCATAGCATCGATGCCGGTAGCGGCGGTGTGCAGCTTCGGCAGACCGATCGTAAGCTCGGCGTCAAGCAGGACATAGTCAGCATAGAGCTGTGGTGACACCACCCCCATTTTGGTCGTTTCACCGGTTGTCAGGATGGAGATATTGGTCACCTCCGATCCGGTGCCAGACGTTGTTGGAATGAGCAGCAACGGTAGCCGCTTGCCGCTAACGTTGCCGATACCGTAGATATCTTGCAGCTGCTGTTCTGACCGCAACAGAACCGCCGCGAGTTTTGCAACGTCTAGCGAAGATCCACCACCGAACCCGATCACAATATCTACGCCATTAGCTTTAGCGCGGTCGATACAGGTGAGAAGTACGCTCTCAGGAGGATCTGCTACTACCTCGGAAAAGACTAAAACCGAAAAACCGTGTTGCTCAAGGCTCTCTTTGGCAGGATTGACTAAACCGGTATCAATCAGGCCGGCGTCCGTCACCAACAGTGCGCGCCGCTCGGAAAAACGGGACGCGACGTGCTCGCCTAGTTGTCGCGCACCGCCCCATTCGGCATGGATTGAGGGCACGGTCCTGAATTCGAACGTCTTCATTGTTCGTTATCCTCTCTACGGGGTTTTACCAAGAGTCAGCGCAGCGCTGAGCACCAGTATTTGAGTTCGAGGTATTCCTCGATTCCGTGTCGCGAGCCTTCGCGCCCTAGTCCGGATTGCTTGATCCCACCAAAAGGTGAAACCTCGTTTGATATAGCCCCAGTATTGTGACCAACCATACCGTACTCAAGAGCCTCAACAACTCGCCAAGCCCGTTGTGAGCTATTTGTATAAAAGTACGATGCGAGACCGAACTCGGTATTGTTGGCCATTGCGATAGCCTCGTCTTCAGTATCAAATTTGAACAGAGGCGCGACAGGTCCAAATATCTCCTCGCGCGATAGCCGCATGTTATCACGCGCTTCAGTCAACACGGTCGGCTCGAAGAATAAACCACCAAGCGGATGCTGGCTGCCTCCTAGCAGTATCCGCCCCCCTTTTGCGACGGCATCGTCAAGCAGATCGCTTACTTTTTGTACGGCAGCCTCGTCGATTAACGGGCCGATAAGTACGCCTGCTTCGGTTCCACGACCAACGGTGAGCTGAGCTACCCGATTGGCGAGCTTTTCTGCGAAAAGATCATAAACGCCCGATTGTACATAGAAGCGGTTTGCGCAGACGCAGGTCTGACCGGCATTGCGATATTTCGATGCAATAGCACCCTCGACTGCAGCATCTAGATCTGCATCGTCAAAAACAATGAAAGGGGCATTACCGCCTAGCTCAAGAGACAAGCGCTTAATGGTAGGCGCACACTGCGCCATCAACTTTCGACCAACTTCGGTAGAGCCAGTGAAGGATAGCTTGCGGACCTTATCACTGGCGGTTAGCAAACCTCCCACGAGCGGTGCATCGCCGGTAATTATTTGGAGAACACCGGCTGGCACGCCCGCTTCCTCAGCGAGAACACCTAATGCGAGCGCGGTAAGTGGCGTTTGCTCCGCTGGTTTCACAATGATGACGCAGCCTGCCGCCAGTGCTGGCGCGACCTTGCGGGTAATCATTGCGGCGGGGAAATTCCACGGCGTGATCGCTGCGCAGACCCCAACCGGCTGCTTCATTACAAGGAGCCTTTGATCTCCATTAGGCGCCGGAATGATTTCACCATAGACGCGTTTCGCCTCCTCAGCGAACCATTCGACGAATGACGCAGCATAAAGAACCTCACCACGCGCTTCCGCGAGAGGCTTACCCTGCTCCGCCGTCATCAACGCGGCGAGATCATCAGCATGAGAAACAATCAGGTCAAACCAGCGCCGCAGGATTGCAGTACGAGCTTGGGCCGGGAGTTGAGCCCAAGCAGGCTGAGACGCGACCGCGGCATCGATGGCCTGTTCGATCTGCTCAGTTCCTAGCGAAGGAACCGTAGCCAGCTTCTCGCCGTCGGCAGGGTTGTAAACGGCTATTACGTTACCCGCTGGATCATCGATCCATCGACCGTCAACAAGGCAAGACTGGCGCAGAAGGGCGGGAGAATGCAAAGAAACCACTGGATTATCCTCTCAGCAACGGGCACGTTCAATTAGGTGAACCCTGTCCGTCTAATTGAACGGTATGTCGATGCTTCAGGACTGTCAAGCCAACATGGAATTGAAACCCGACCTTCCACCCAACGGAGGCTCGACGCCTGCCTTGCGACGTGCCGTACAGGCCCTTGACCTTGTCGGTGCATCGGCCACTCCGCTTGCTGCAGCCGATATCGGCCGGGCGTTGGGTATCCCGAAAAGCACAGCACACGGTCTTCTTTCGACAATGGTCGAATTGGGCTTACTTACGCGATCCGATCAGGGCCTATTCCGGCTAGGCTCCCATCTCATGCAGTGGGCAAACGGCTTCCTGAATCAGACTAATCTCGTCGAGGAGTTTCGCAGGCATTTCGCTTTGGGCGGCGACCTGGACAGCCACACCGTAACCTTCACGGTTTTGGAACATACGGAGGTGATGTACTTGGACTGCCGAAATAGCGGCGAGCCACTGGGACTGACTTTCCGTATCGGAATGAGGCTGCCTGCAGCATTCACCGCTACCGGCAAAGCGATGCTGGCAACGCTAGCTGACGAAGACGTTATGGAACTTTTTAGCAACGAATGGCCTGATCCCATGACCGGCCACAGCGTTAACAACGTTGCTGATCTTCTCATTGAATTAGGCGAGTGCCGTCGGCATGGTTATTCAGTCGACAATGGTCAGATCCGCGAGAGTATGACCTGCATAGGTGCTGCGGTTATAGACCATTCCGGCCGCGGTGTCGCTGGTATAGCAATAAGTCTAATCCAGAGCGAAGCGTCAGATGATATAATCGAGTCTATTGGCAAACAGATCTCTTCTGCAGCTAGCGAATTGTCGGCTCGGCTCGGTTTTCGGAAGCGTTTGGATACGCAAAGAGTTGCAATTCTCTAGCTTTCGAATTGTGAATTTTAGGGAACGTTTCTAAATAACCTAGATGGCGGTTACCAAAGCCGCGATGGTTCAAGAAACATTATCCAGATCATGAAGCTAGGATCGCTGCCCGAACGGCAGAAATGGCTGACGCGGACTGCACCGAACAATGGCCTGGCTTCTGTAGAAACAGAAGCCAGGCACATACATTATTCCGCTGCTGCTTCTTCGGTCTTACGCTTGCGTGGAGCCGGCTTCGCATCCGCCTTAGGCGCATTCGTCTCACCAGGCTTTCGACCTAGGCCAATGCTCTTGGCCATCGTACGACGTGCTTCTGAATAGGTCGGAGCGACCATCGGGTAATCAGCCTTCAGACCATAACGCTCGCGGTACTCCACTGGCGTCATGCCGTTAGTGGCAAGGTGACGACGCAGCGTTTTGTACGGCTTCCCATCAATCATGCTGATGATGTGATCGGGGCTGGCGAGCGATTTACGAGCCGTCACCGCCGGGGTGTATTCTTGAGTGGGCGCCTGTGGCTCAGCCGCCGTAGCGTTTCCGCCAACCAGCACCGAAACAGTTTCGTACATTTTGTTCAGGAAGGCTGGAACATCGTCAGCACTGGTACGCGTGTTGGGGTTAGCCAACCAAGCGACTGTCAATTCCGTGGCGAGTTCAACGGGGTTCAGGTCTAGGGTAATGTCGGACATAGAAAGGCTCCATTTCTAGCCGAGCATTTAGGTGGTCGATTGATATTTCGCAATCCAACGACGATCTATTTCTGCTTGTGCCGCAACGTTGCTCCTATCGGGCAGGCGTCTTATTTGAACAAGCGCAATGCTTTTGCAATTGGAAGCCGCTGATTTACCCAATCGAGATGGCACTACAAAACGATCAAATTAGAAATATGGCAGTTTGGCTTATGCTAAATCGGTCGATGCGGTTTAAACGCTATGCAATTGTCCAGCGCTGCCCACATTGCTTTAAGAGTATCACGCTTTCCGCCCCTGCAAGCGTAGCGAGCTTCATTCAGGCAACTCGCTTCCTCAGACGTAAGTAGCCTCCCCAGTTTACGCTCTTGAAAGGCGATGAATTTACCTGGGGTCATCGCCGATCTTATCATAGGTTCTGAACGGGCTAAACCTCAAATGTTATATTCTATATGCCTGAATAGAGTAGGCTTGGGACCTTGGGTATTTCCCCTAGGTTTAATTTGATTTGTCAACGGCGGAGCAAAACCAGGCCAGCGGGGCGGAGTAAAAGCAGGCCACTTGAGGCGCGCGCTGACGATATGAAAAGGGCCCCGATCGGGGCCCTTTTCATATCGTTGCCGTTCCTTGTCATG
>Ga0265296_1003658_pt1 | contig 14028 bp, 22 predicted proteins | sample MunlanPumphouse1_FD_189073 | JGI IMG/M metagenome (GOLD analysis project Ga0265296, IMG submission 189073) | Groundwater microbial communities from a municipal landfill in Southern Ontario, Canada - Pumphouse #1 | ecosystem: Environmental > Aquatic > Deep subsurface > Groundwater | place... | reverse complement strand
TATAGCGAATAATAAAGCAGATGTTAGTGTTACAAAAATTTCTGAAGCAATTCCTGTCGGTGAAGGAGCAGTATCAACAACAGGAGAACAAGTGGCTCCTGGTGCTGGAACAGAGGGAGCAACTCCGGCTAAGAAAAGTAATGCTTGGATATGGATAGTTGCAATTGTATTAATAGCAGTAATCGTTGGTGCGGGTATTAGTTTAAAGAAAAAGAAATAATTTCTTGAATTTAATTTTTGGGAAGGAAGGGGACGTTGGTTGTGAGATATTTTATTGATTGTTTTTTATTTTTAGAAAATATGTTGTGAGATAAATTTTTATATATACTATTTATATTAATATTTATGAAAGAAGTTGACGTTGTTGAGCTTGTGAAAAATACAGAGATTTTTAAGAATTGTAAAAATATCGTTGTTGGTCGTGGGAATCTGGATGCAGACATTCTTTTTGTTGGAGAAGCACCTGGAAGAAACGAGGACGAACAAGGATTGCCTTTTGTTGGTGCTGCTGGAAAAAATTTAGATAGATTGCTTGGGAAGGTAGGATTAATTTCTGATGATATTTATATTGCGAATATATTGAAATGTAGGCCTCCAGAGAATAGAGATCCTTTGCCGGATGAAATTAGAGCACATACACCTTGGTTGTTGAAACAAATTAAAGAAATAAAACCGAAAGTAATATGTTCTTTGGGAAATTATGCGACTAAATTTTTTCTTGCTCAATGTGATGTTGATAAAATGGATAAACAACCTGGAATAACTTCGGTTCATGGGAAGGTTAGAATGATCGAAATTGATGATTTGAAGATTAAACTAATTCCATTATTTCACCCTGCGGCGATAATCTATAATCGAGCTTTGACAGAAGAATGGGAGAAAGATATGGAAATTGTGAAAAAAGAAATATCACAGAAGAATTTATTCTGAATCTTGAGCATTTTCATTCTCTTTTTTAGATCGAAGGTGAATGAATTTATAATGAGCATCTTTTGTCCCTTTACCATCGGCAAAATCTTTTAAGGTGTAAATCTTTTTTTTATCTTTTATAAAATATTTGAGTTTCATTTTCTTGAATTTTAAGAAATTGTATATCCTCTATTAATTATTGATTCACATTTAGTGCAACTATATTTTCCCAACGTAATTTTTTCATTGGTTTTTATTACTTCGGATTTTGATTTTCCTATTAATCTAATCTTATATTTTGAATTTCCAATATATTCAAATGCTCTTTTTTGTCTGCAACCAGGACAATATTCGATTATTTTATTTATGTCTTTCATTTTTCCTTTACACTAAATTCAGCATTCATCTTCTTAGCTTTTTTTTCAATTTCGTTTAGAAATTCTTTTAATTTAGCGTCGGATTTTTTTATTTCATTGCTTTCTATCTTTATAGAATATTTTCCTGCAGCGATGTAATCTATTTTTATTTCTGGAGTTTCTTTTAATATCTTTTTTATTATCTCTATCCCATCTGGTTCTTTTGTTGTAAAATAAATTTCTTTTTTTAATGTTATTTTCTTTTGCTTTTCTTTTTTTAATATAATTAATATCTTTTCGGAATCTGCTTTTCCGACGAGAGATTCAAGTTTTTCTGGTTCTTGTTTTGCATTCTGCAGAAAATCATAGAGTCTTTCTTTCTCAATTATTTTATTGATTATATTTTCTACTTTATCGCCAAGAACGCTTTTTAATACATTCAAATAACTTTTTTCCTGTTTATATTCTTCTAATATATCTTTTCTTTCTTTTAATGAAACTCTTCTTAAAGATAATTCAATATTGTTTCCCCTTATCCTTAAAACTTTACAGACGATTTTCTTTTTTGGAACAACATAATCTCTTAAATTTCTGATTCTTCCGGGTGCTATTTCACTTAAAATTATACTTCCTTGTCCATTTCCTTCAATATTTACAAATACATTTGTCTTTTCTATTTTATCAACCGTGCATAAAACAATATATCCTTCTTCGAGTTCCATAAAAAATAAAGAATTAATATGGTTTTAAAGGTTGTGATTAATCAAATCCCAGAAGGACCTCATAAAGAAATATCTCTGGAAAATCTGAGAAGTCTGAATAGGTTGGATGATGTAAATTTATTTGATGCATTTTTGTTAGATCAAAGGGGAGTAAGTCCTTAGGTAAAAATCTTTCTTCTCTTATAAAATTAATTCTATTTATTAAATGACTTACTAATCCTCTTGTGATTTCTTCTTTGCCTTCGAGTGCTTTTTTTAGTCTGTCCGGTGAATATTCTTGATTTTGAAATCTTTGATATTCTCCCCTAACTTTTTGTGAAAGTATTGTTCTCATGTAATCTCTTACTTTTTCTGGTGCTTGAAAATCTGTTAGAAGTAATGGTTTTATTTCTTCAAAAATCTCTTGCCTATCAAATGTTTGGGTTTCATTGTCCATATCACTGCTAAAATAATTTATTATTTAAATATTTGTATACTTAAATCTTCACCATCTCAATTTCCAAATTCTTTTTTAATAAATTAATAAATTCTTCTTCTTTTTGTTTTTCGATTATTGCTCCTGCCGCGAATTTATGCCCCCCAACTTCTCCGCCGATTTGTGTAATTATATTTGCCAAAACCTCTCTTACATTTCTTCCGTTTTTTCCGACGTTTCTCGATGATATTTTTATTTTTTCAGATTCTTCGTCAAATGCCATGGTTGTTATCACAGTTCCTTCTTCATATATTGCAGAATTGGACAGGATGCTTGTTAAAGTTCCAGCCATAGTATCTTTGATTTGATCTTTGGCATTTATTATCACAAAACCTTTTCCTTCCATCTTTTTTGTTTCCGATATAAATTTCAATCCGGAAATTAATAATTGCTTATATTTTGCGTGAATTGTTTCGCATCTTTTTTTGGATTTGGAAATTTCCATGCATAATTGTATTGCAGTCCAGCTTTCTCCCAATCTGGAACAAGCATTTATCATAGCACTTATATCTCTTGCGTCTTCAAGCCGGTTAAACATTTTTATTAAAAAAATATCTCCAACAATTTCGCTGTTTTTTGTTTTTGGATTTCTTAACATTATCGCCGTAATTAATTTTGACATTTGTTCTTCATCTAGTTCAAGAATGCTGGGATATTTTCCATTTACTGGATTGATTTTTATTTCCCTTAATAATTCCAAAACCCCTTTTACATCCCCCGTTATTTCTGGAATATATGGAGAAGAAGAATATTCCAGTGTTCTATTTATAGGTCTTGTCGACGGATAAATTAGCAATCCCCTTTTTCTGATTATTTCTGAATCATTTAATATTCCTGTATTTAATTTATCTATTTCTTTTTCAAGACAATCACCAATCATACCTAAAACAGCTAACTTGGAATATTTTTTTATCTCCGGATTTATTTCTTTGCAAAATAGATAAGTTAGGCATGAAGCGCTGATTTTCTGTTTGTTTATTAATTCTGGATTTAGAATGTAAATATTTTCTGAGATAATTTTTTCTTCTGGAATTTCGTGATGGTCAATTATAAAAATATTTTTTAATGAAGAATTTGCGATGTAGTCTAAACATCCTGACGCCAAATCTAAGAAAAGAATTATTTTTTCTTTTGGAAGATTGTATATAAATTGTTCATCTAAACTTTTCACTATCTTTATGGAGAATTTTCTGTCTAATCTTTTTAGTGTTTTTATCATAATTGCCGCGGAGGTTATTCCGTCGGTATCGAAGTGACTTATTACTAAAATTTCTTTTTCCTGCGTTAACTCTAAAAACTTTTCAGAAATTTTTTTTATTTTTGATTCTAACATGTCTAAATTTGAAACCATACATTTTATTGTACGGTTTTTTATATTTAATTTGTGGTTTCAAATTTTGAGCATCTAAAAGTCCTGGGATATTTAAGGACTTTTAGATTTTCCCTCTTTTATAATTTCAAAAAGATGCACAGACTTAAGAATTTTATTCTACTTTAAAATAATGTTTGAGTTTTCTATTCTGTGCGAATACCCTTACTTTTTCTCGTATTGCTCTCTTGTCTTGTTTATTTTTCTCGTAGTGTTTGTTTATTTTTTCCAATTTTCTTTCTATATTTTTTAAGTCGGGATTAATGTATAATTTTCTTTCTTTTAATATTTGTGAAATCTTTTTAGGGTATTCCTTTGGATGAATATTTTGTCTTCTTAATTCTTCCCCTATTTTTTCAGAAGTAAAACCTTTTTCTGCAAGTTCTACTATTTTTTTCTCAAATTCTGACTGAGATATCTTTTTTTGCGTTTCTGTTTTCTTATCTTCAGATTTTTCTGGCATATTTTGAGTTATGAAACTTTCTTTTTAAAGCTTTCTTTGATTTTTAATTAATTCAATTTATATCTCAATAATTACGGAAAAATAGTGATACAGAAAACATGAACTCAGAAAATAGGAAATTTTCTGGGACTCGAAAAATAAGAAATTTTTCGGGACTTCGAAAGACATTGCATTCAAAGTCTTCAAAAGACTATACTTTTGAAGTTTTTTCTGTCTCACAAACTTCAATAAGAAGTTCGCGATAACAACTTATTTAAATTGTCAATATTTTTTATATCTATGGCTAAAACTATTGGTGTTTTGAGTCTAAAAGGCGGTGTTGGAAAAACTTCTTCGGTGGTTGCTTTAGGCGATGCTATTTCCAGTTTAGGTAAAAGAGTGCTTTTAGTCGACGCTAATTTTTCTGCACCAAATTTAGGAATTCATTTTAATATTATTGATCCGGAAGTAACTCTTCACGATGTTCTCAGCAAAAAAGCAAATATCACGCAAGCAATATATAAGATTGGAGAAAAACTTCATTTACTTCCTTCCGGGATTTTTGCAAATAATCAAATTAATGCAATGAAATTAAAAGACAAACTTAAATCTTTGGAAAATAATTACGACATTATTCTTATTGATTCTTCTCCTGCCTTGAATGAGGAGACATTGGCCGCAATGTATGCTTCTGATGAATTGCTTGTGGTTACAACTCCCGATTATCCGACGATGGCAGCAACTTTGAAGGCAGTTAAGATGGCCAAAGAAAGAGGAACACCAATTTCTGGATTGATAATTAACAAAGTTTATGGAAAGGAATTTGAGATTTCGATTAAAGATATTGAAGATACTATTGGTGTTCCGGTGGTGGCGGTTATTCCAAATGATATCAATGTTTTAAAATCGGTTTCTGAATTTATTCCCTCAACTTCTTTCAAGCCAAATTCTTACGGGAGTATAGAATATAAAAAATTGGCGGCAACTTTGGTTGGAGAAAAATACAAGTCCAATTTTTTTGGAGATTTTTCAAGTTTATTTAGAAAAGTTTTTCCTGAAAGACAGGATGTTAATAGAGAACTTTATTATAAAAGAGTTTTTGATTAGTCAAGTTAGAAATCTTTAAAAGTATTCAGAAAGTTTAATTCTTAGAGCCCCATAGTATAGTGGTCAAGTATGATGCCCTTTGGTCGAACGAGTTCGTGAGGACAATTGTCTTCGGTGATATCGAGCAAGGTCGAGAGATAGGCATAGACCCAGGTTCGAATCCTGGTGGGGCTATTGATAATCAAAATGCTGAAAGCATTTTGTATTGTTCTAATTTTTCTAGGATGAGAACCGAGAGGTTCGACGAGCATTTTCAATTTGACCAATTAAAATAGTAAAGTGGAAGTGCGAGCTTCCTGGCGGGTCTATACCTTAAATCTTTTAATTATATCTTTTCTTTTTTTGTATTGTAAAATTCCAAGCACTAGGAACACTGCACCTAGAAATAGAGAAAAAGTTCCTATGTAAGTATAAGAAGGTATTTCGCTTGAAAATTTTAGAAGAAGAAATGCGAATGCGAATGTAGCAAGGGAAGTTTGTATATAAGATAGGAGAGTTCTTTCGTTGGATAATTCTGTCCTTTCTTCAGAAAGTTCGTTTTGAACATAACCTCTTTTCATAGTAATAAAAGACTAAGGGAGTTTATAAATTTTAATGCCTATATCTTCCTCGTTTTTCAACTTTGATTAATTGATTTCTTAATTATCTTATCCTTATTTTTATTCTTCTGAAAAAGAAATACATAATTATCGATGCACCTGCCATTACTGCGAGAATTCCAATCCATGCTTCAGGATTTTTCTCAAATGGAAGTCTTACATTCATCCCATAAAATCCGGTAACAATTGTAAGCGGTATCATTATCGCCATAATCATCGTCAGTATTCTCATAGTCTCGTTTAATTTATTTGATATAATTGTTTGATACGCATTTCTCATACCATTTATTCTTCCGAGCATACTCTTGAGAGATTCGGTAGTTTTGAAAGAATGATCATAAATATCTCTGAAATATGGAAGCAATTCATTGTCAAGATAATTATCGGTAGGTTTTGTAAGATTCAAGCATAAATCAGTCAGAGATTCCATAACCTGCCTCATTTCAAGAATTGTAAGCTCTTTTTCAAAAAGTTCTCCAAGAAATTCTTTTCCAGAATTATTTATAAAATTTTTTTCAATCTTTTTGAATTCTTCGTATATGATTCCTTTAATCTGCATGCATTTATCTATTTCTTTGTCGAGAAGATAATGAAGGATGTATCCTTCGCCTTTTTTCATTAAACTTTCAAGTTTTTTTTGATTATTAGTTAGATGGTCAATATTTTCGTTTTTTTCAAGATGAGATGTTATGAGATAATTTTCTCCAAGTATGAAAGAAAGATTGTATGTTTTTATATTAGTAGCTTCGAGTTCTTTTATTCCATGGAAGATTATTGCGGTGTTCTCTTCGAATTCTTCGTATTTTGTTCTTGTTTGATTTGAGAGAATATCTTCTTCTGTCGTCGGGTGGATGTTAAAAGTTTCTTTTATAGTTTTTATTTCTTCAGCATTTGAAGAAGAAATATCAATCCAGTAACGAGTTTTTTTGTCTTTGCTTATCTCTTCTGGAGTTATTTCTTTTAATTTGTTTTTTGAAAATGAGAAAATTTTAATCATACAGGAATAATTATCTTAGGATATTTAAATATTCTTGAAGTGTAAAGTCAGACATACATTTAGCAATAGCACTTCGTGAGATTTATTTTGACTACGAAATCGTCCCTGGCAGATTTTTCCGTCGAGAAGATTGTTAATGTAATAATCTACCTAAGATGATTGTAAGTTAGTTATTCGAACTGAGTGTTTTGAATTAGACATCTATTTTTATTCAAATCTAATTATGGATGCGAGTTATCTGTTGCGATCAAATTTGCGTTAAGAATTAAAGTTTATTTAATAGAGAAGTTTAATGCCTATATCTTCCTCGTTTTTCAACTTTGATTAATTGATTGATAGTTTTCTCATAGTTTTTTGAATTTTTATAACCTTCAAGAAAAGATTGATAAATTTCCTGCCAGTGTTTGAAATGTTTTGCTTCGAGTGCTTGTTTTAAAAGATGAATGTCAACTGCCTTGTCTTCGAACTTTCCGTTGAAGAAGCCAAGGCCGAAGTCGATGAAATAAATAATTGGTTCGCTTCGCTCACGATTAATTGATATCACCTCTTTTTCTTTGGAAAGATTGTTAATTTGTTTGTTGGATTTAATTTTTTTTTTATTAAATTTATCATTGTATTTTTCAACTAAAATCATATTAGATGTTGTTAAATCTCCGTGAATAATATTTTCGTCGTGAAGTTTTGCGATATCTCTTCCAATTTGTTTTAGAATTGATTTTTGTTTTTCAAGGGAAAATTCATCGAGATGTTCTGAAAGCTTTTTTCCATCGATGAAGGGCATGGTGATTTGAAAATTATTTTGTTTTGATTCTTGTGGAATTGGTGTATTGATAATTTGAGATGCTTTTATTAACAATTTGGTTTCTGATTTTGTTCGCTGTTTTCTAATTTTGTCGTCGAGTATTTTAATTCTGTAAGATTTTGGAATGCGGTCTTTTATTATTTGTTTATTAGTTTCATCTAATAGAATTTTTGCTTCGGCGCCCTGCTGGATAAGTTTTAATGGCATTTCAAGAAAAAACTTCTCCCAGAATTAATTTAGCGTCTTTAATAATTCGATGTAAAGTTCCTTTTTTGATTATTTTATGATTTGGAATTGTTAATTTTATTGTTTCATCTTTAATGTTTCTTTCCAATCTTATGTGTGAACCACGTTGTCTTACAACAACAAAACCAAATTTTCTTAATTTGTTTACTAATTCTTTCCCAGAAATCTGTGGAAGTTTCATATCGTAATTGTTTCTGTTTTTACATTATCTTTGTATATAATAATGTCATTTTCATCCGGCTCAATCCACAATTCTATTGCTTCCTTAACATTCTCTATACACTTTTCAACCGTTTCACCCTGGGAGATACATCCAGGCAATGAAGGAACGAATACAGTATATCCTCCTTCTTCTTGTGGTTCTAAAACAATTTTTATTTCCATGATATTGGAGGGGTTCTTGGATTTATAAATTTTGCCTCTGCTCCTTATTGGATAAGTTTGAGTTTTTGAGCTGGCATTTAGTAAAAATAAAAAGATGGTTTAAATATTTTAGGAATTGAGATATCACCTCTTTTTGGAAAGGTTTTTAAAAAGAATTCTTCTATAATAATTATGATTAATAATCGAGTTATTGTTTTAACTTTTACTATATTATTTTTGATTAGTTTTGTAATTGCAGTAGATTATAGGATACCAGGAACTTTTAATCTTAAAGAAGGAGATAGAGTTTATTTTAATTCATTGGATTATGGCAGAGAAGTTTCTTTTGGAGTTGCTTATGTTAAAGATAATGAGGTTAGGTTTACACTTCCTACACCAGGAGGAGGATTTTCATTAATAAATGGACAAGTTTCTAATTATGGTGGAGATATTGATACTCCTATGACTATTACAGTTGAAGATATAAATTCGGTTAATGGAATTGCTAGTGTTAAGTTTGAATTACTTCCTAATTTAAATAATCAAAATTCGGTTGATTTAAAAGGAAATTCAACTATCTATTACATTCTTGGAGGAGTTGTTATTTTTATAATTTTGCTTGTAATTTATTTTGTTTTTAGAAATAAAAGATAGAAATAATTAATTATAATCTAAACTTCTTCCTTAAAAATTTTTTAGAGTCTATTTCTTTTGTTAATTAATTTTAAGACTTATTTTAGAAACAAGTTATTTAATAATTAATTATTGTAAATACCTTATCAATGATATTTTTTATGGTTTCTTTGTTTATCTTGCCAATTTTTTTTATAACTAACTCCTTATCCAACCTCAATAAATTTTCTATTTTTATCGAGCAGTTTGTGAAAAGTTTTCCCTCTTCTAAGTTTTTATTTGTTAAATTAATAGTATACTTGTCCTTCAAAATATTTGAAGTAACTCCCACCACAATAACATCATCAGAATATTTATTGAATTCATTATTGCTAATTACGATAACTGGTCTTATCTTTTTGCCTGATTGATCTGAAAATGGAAAAGGAACTAGTAATAATTCTTTTTGTTCAATCATAAATATTTGCTCCAAGTTTCATCGTCTTTTTTATTATTCCAAATCTTATCCATAGATTTTTCAGCTAACATCATCCATCCTATCTTTTCTTTTCTAGTTTTGTCCAGCCTTGCCATAATTAGATGTCTAATAAATTCTGACTTGGAAGGATAATTTTTATTTTTAATGAATTCTTCTAACTCATGAGCTTCTTCTTCTGGTAGTTTTATGGTTATAGTTTTCATAGTAATCTTAAGGGATTACTTATTTATATATTTTTCTATCTCGAAATTCATAAATCTTTTAAGTTGAACGTTCCCACGGGATGATAAACTTTAAGTTAATGTTCTCCCGATAATTTCTAACTTTTTATCGATGATAAGAAAAACTGACTAAAAAAGTTGGGAGTCAAAATTAAATAGAGTTAAACTCTGCAAAAATGGGCAGTTAAGTGCCCCTGAGATGAATTTTATTTTTTGGCTATAGAAATCAATGCTGGAACTTTAATTTCATAACTATCTTTTTAAATCTAAACTTCTTCCTTAAAAATTTTTTAACATTTTCTTAAAATATTTCTTGTTTTATAACACTATGGAAAGTTAACATTTAAATAGTTTATTTAGTTGAAGGATATATGAATTCAAAATATAAGATTTTAGGAGGATTTTGGATTATTCTTTCTTTTGTACTAACTATTATTCTTTTTTTATCTATTCTAAATCATCTTTTTAGATGGGGGTTACTTTTTTTAGGAACGTTTCAAGTTATGTTTTTTGATTGGATTGGAGGTTCTTCAAGTTATTGGGAAGATATTGGAGGGTTTATTCTAACACTAATTATCTTTTTTGTCTTATTTTTCATCGGTAAAGTTTACTTAAAAGTTGGTAGTGATGACCTTCATAAAAATAAAATAATTTCTTTTTCATTTTGGTTATCTATAACTGCTATTATATTATCATTAATATTGATTTTTCTTGCATTATCTGGACCCCCAGACTCCTATTTGTGGATTTATTTAATTCCCTTTGTATTTGGTTTTTTTATTTTGGTTAGTTTTATTTTACTTGTAATCAATTGGTTTAAAGACAGAAATAAATAATTACATCCTAAATTTTCCTTTCCCAAACTTCTTCGCTAATTTCATCATTTGCTTTTGGTCTAGCACTCCGCTTTCTAAATCCATATTTGAACTGGATTTTACAAGTTCATTAAGCATCTTGTATTGCTTTAATAATCCACGAACATCGCTTCCGTTAACTCCTGCTCCTTGTGCAATTCTGGAAATACGGGAAGTTTGTTTTTCTAAAAGTTCTGGGTTGTCAATTTCTTCAGGCGTCATTGATTTTATTATATGTTCCCATTTTGCGACTTTTGCTTCCTGACTTTCTAATTTTTCTTCTGGAAGTTTTGCATTTCCTAAGCCCGGAATCATAGATTTTATTTTTGAGAAACCCCCCAAGGAAGACATGGATTTTACTTGTTCAACAACATCTCTTAAAGATAATTTTCCTTCTTGAAGTTTTTTTTGCATTGCTTCTTGGCTTTTCTCATCGGTAACTGAGCGAACTTTTTCAATTAGGGTTTGCAAATCGCCCATGCCCAATAATCTTGACAAGAAATTTTCTGGATTGAATTCTTCGATGTCGTTTATTTTTTCTCCATTTGTTATAAAATAAACTCCTGCATTTGTTTCGGCGCAAGCGGTTAATGCTCCTCCGGCTTTTGCAGTTGAATCCATTCTTGTTATAATTGTTCCAGTAATTTGCAATAGTTCTTTGAAATCTTCTGCTTGTTTTTTTGCTGCTTGTCCAATGTCGGCAGGCATAACGAGAATTGTTTCTGTTGGCTTTATTATTTTATTAAGAGCGGAAATTTCTGTTACAAGCTCTTTGTCTAATGTATGACGTCCTGCTGTGTCGATTAAAATTAAATTATAATCTTTTAATTTTTTTTCAAATTGTTTCCAAGTTTGAACAGCGTCATTTTCTTTTTCATCTACGAATGCAGTTAATTTGTTTTTTTCTGCGAGTTGTTTCAATTGTTCTTTTGCCGCGGGCCTATGGACATCTAAACCAATTAAAGCGACTTTGTTCCCACGTTTTTGAAAATAATTTCCAATTTTTGCAATTGTTGTTGTTTTTCCTGCACCATATAATCCGAGAAATAAAATTCTATTTTGTTTTGTTTGTAATTTTAATGGTTTGTATTCTCCGAGAATTTTAATAAGTTCGTCATGGAGCAATTTTATCATGTGCTCTTTTTTTTCAATTCCTTTTATTCTTTCATCTAATGCAGCTTTTTTTAATTTATCAGAAAGTTGTTTTACTAATAAAATATTTACATCTGCTTCAATAAGCGCTCTTTGCAAATCTTTTACAATTGAATCTACGAGATTTTTATCTAGGAAGATTGCATTGGTTATTCTATTTGCAGCTTTGCGAAGGACTTCGCCTAATCGTTCTAACATGAAAAAAGAAGTAAATGAAGAGTTAATAAATTTGTGGTTTTGGGAATTTTAATTCTATAATCCCAATTTCTGTATAAATTTCTCCTTATCAAATAAAAAGAACCTAAGCGGTTCTTTTTTAATTTCCCTTCTTGTTCCTGTGAAGCGATTTTCAGAAATACCTCCTACGAAAATCGCATTGACTTCGTAAAAATTTAAAGTCCAAGTTTTTGTATAAATTTCTCCTTGTCAAACGCTTCAATTGCGTCGTATTCCTGTCCGGTGCCGAGAAATAAAATTGGTTTTTTTGTGATGTAGCCTACAGACAATGCTGTTCCGCCTTTTTCGTCGATGTCTGCTTTTGCTAAAATTATTCCGTCAACTCCGATATGCCAATCGAAAGTTTTTACTTGTTCTATAATATCATTTCCAGTTATGCTTTCTCCTACGAAGATTTTTAAATCTGGCTTGCAGACTTTTGCTATTTTTTCAATTTCTGTCATTAAATTTTTTGAAGTGTGCATTCTTCCTGCAGTGTCAATCAAGACGAAATCTATTCTGTTTTTCTTTGCGTATTTTATTGCATCGAAACCTACTGCTGCTGGGTCTGTTCCATAATCATGGGCGATGACTTTGATTCCTAATTTTTCTCCATGTTTTTTAATTTGTTCAATTGAGGCGGCACGGAAGGTGTCTGCTGCGGCCAATACGGAAGAAAGTTTCTTTTTCTTGAGATATTCTGCAATTTTCGCGATTGTTGTTGTCTTGCCTGTTCCATTAATTCCACAAAATAAAATCACATACGGCTCTGAAGAATCTTTTTCTTTTCTTTTATCTTCCAATAAAAATGCGGCTACTAAAATATTTCTTAAAATGTCTTTGAAGGAATCTGTTATTTCTGATTCAATTTCTTTCTTCAATAATTCTTGTCCGATAACTTTTTCTTTGAGTTCTTTGATTATCTTTTCAGCAACTTCCAATGCAACATTGTTCTCCAAGAGAAGCATTTCAAGTTCTTCGCCGTAAACATCGAATTCTTCTTCTGATATTTTGACTTTGGTGATTTTTGAGGTAAGTCTTGAGAATAGGCCTTCGGATTTTTCTGGTTCTTTCCCACCCACCCTCCCTAAAGAGAAGGATTTAATATCAGAATCAAATTTGTTTTCTCTAGTTTCAGTTATTGATTCTTCTTTTTCTAAATTTTCTTTTAATGCTTTTTCTACTAAACCTTCAGCGTAGGTTTTTGTTTTTTCTTTTTTAGTTTCTTTTTTTATTGGAGGTTTTGCTTCTACAACTTCTTCTTTGCTTTCTGAGAACTTTTTTGTCCAAGATTTTAGTTTTTCTTTCAGTTTTCCGAACATCGTTTTTTTGAATCAGAGATTCAGTCATTTATGTATTAGAAGAAGAAAGTTAGTAATTAAGAAGTTTGCGGTTTTGGGAATTGAATGTTTTTTAATATAGAAAACTTTATATATCAATTGATATATTAATAATTATGCAAACTGAAACAAAAAAGAATTTGTTTATGAGGTCTCCCACCTTAGATACTGTATTAATGATAGAAAGGGCTATAGAAAAATATTCTGGAGAATTTAATAGAACTGATTTATGGAAAAAATTGCCAAGGAAAGTTATGTGGCAAACTTATCTTGTTGTCTTAGATTATTTAGAGAATATTAACAAAATTGCCTTTGACAGAAATGGAACGGTTGGATATATCTGGAATCCAAAGCTTGCAAAGTTAATGTCAAAAAGACCAGTGATTAAATTATGATTAAACCCTCTGATGTTAAATTTGTTTCTGAAAGATTAGAGGAAAATTTTAATTCATTAGATGAGGAAGATCCTTTGAAGAAATCAATAAAGAGAGCGATAAAAGATTTACAGAATAATGCCTTTTTTGGAATTCAAATTCCAAAAAGATTAATTCCCAAAGAGTATATAATAAAATATGATGCAAAGAATCTTTGGAAGTATGATTTACCTCAAGGATGGAGACTTATTTATATGATAACTGTTGAGAAAGAAGTTCAATTAGTGTCCTTAATTTTAGAATGGTTTAGTCATCCAGAATATGAAAAGAGATTTCATTATTAAAATCGAAATATATATATATATATCCGTTT
>Ga0265296_1003657_pt1 | contig 14029 bp, 16 predicted proteins | sample MunlanPumphouse1_FD_189073 | JGI IMG/M metagenome (GOLD analysis project Ga0265296, IMG submission 189073) | Groundwater microbial communities from a municipal landfill in Southern Ontario, Canada - Pumphouse #1 | ecosystem: Environmental > Aquatic > Deep subsurface > Groundwater | place... | reverse complement strand
ATATTGTCAATTCAGAACGAAACAGTACGAGAAACAAATGACAGCGAAAGCCGCAATGGTGCAATTAAGGTAGTCCGCGTGGTTGACGGCGACACGATTGAAATTGAAGGTGGTGAACGAGTACGCTATATTGGAATTGATACTCCGGAGACAGTAGATCCCAGAAAGCCAGTGCAATGTTTCGGCGTAGAAGCATCTAATAAAAATAAAGAATTGGTTGAGGGAAAAATGGTGAGGCTGGAAAGAGACACTACAGATAGAGATAAATATAATCGGCTTCTGCGTTATGTTTGGGTTGGCGACATTTTTGTGAATTTGGAATTAGTAAAACAGGGTTTTGCTTATTCTTATTCCTATCCGCCTGATATAAAATATCAGGATCAATTTATTAAAGCTCAGCAGGGGGCCAGGGAAGCCAAGCAAGGATTATGGAGCGCTTGTCCGCCAACTCTAGAGCAAGCTACTCCTGCTTCAGCCATTTCTCCGGCGCCTAATGGTGATTTTTGTTTAATTAAGGGCAATATCAGTTCTTCGGGCGAGAAAATTTATCATTTGCCGGGATGCGGTTCTTATTCCAAGACTAAGATTGACGAAGCTCGTGGTGAAAAATGGTTTTGTTCAGAACTCGAAGCCCAGTCCACTGGCTGGCGCAAGGCCTTGAACTGTCCGTAAAAACCAAAAGTAGTTGAGCCTCTTGACTTTTTCTTCAAAATAAGCTATAATTTATTGCAGTAAGTAGCTTATTCGTTTTTTCCTTGCATAATAAACAAGTGTCAGGATTAAAATATTGAATAAAGCAGGTCGACTTACTCCTTGTTAATTAATTATGTAAGGAAAAACATGGCAAAGAAATTATATGTCGGCGGGTTGTCATATGACACCACTGAAGACACTTTGAGAGACTTGTTTGCCCAATCAGGAAGCGTAGCATCAGTAGCTATTATTACTGACAGAATGTCCGGCCGTTCAAAAGGCTTTGGTTTTGTCGAAATGACTACTGATGAAGAAGCGCTAGCAGCGATTGAAGCGCTCAATGGCAAAGAAGTTGATGGACGAACCATAACTGTCAACGAAGCCCGTCCCCAAGAACCTCGTCCGCGATCGGGTGGACGCGATTTCGGCGGCAACCAAAGACGAAATTGGTAAAGACGCCCTTAATAACCCCCCCCTAAGCGGGGGGTTATTAGTTTGTGATTTGACACTTGCTTATAATTTAAATTATTATTATAATATTAAAAGGTTCTGCGAGCGTAGCGAGCAGGTTCTTATAGTTTAAGTTATTATTATAATATAAATAACATGGAGAGGTGCCTGAGAGGCTGAAAGGAGCGGTTTGCTAAACCGTTGAGGGGGAAACTCTTCCGTGGGTTCGAATCCCACCCTCTCCGCCTTCACTCGCCGAAGGCCGAAGCCTTGGCGAAGGCGAGCATGCCTGGGTAGCTCAGTGGTTAGAGCACTGGTCTGAAAAACCAGGTGTCGCGAGTTCGATTCTCGCCTCAGGCACTGGCTAGATGCGGGAGTAGTTCAGCGGTAGAACGCTTCCTTGCCAAGGAAGAGATCGCGGGTTCGAGTCCCGTCTCCCGCTCTTGACAAAAAATTATTATTTTCTTATTATTAAAATAATCATTAAAAAATAAAAAATATATGAATAAAAAATATGTTCTTATAATTATTGTCGTTATTGTTATTTTAGGCTTAATTGTTATAAGCCGAAGCAGCCGCAAATCTAATCTTGGAGAATGGGATAATACGCTTCAAGAGCTTGAGCAAACCGAAGTGCAGAGCAATGAAGCTATTGATGATCTTGATTCTATTGATGAATCAGAAGATAATCTAAGCCAATTAGAAGGTGAAACCATTGACATTTCTGATTTAGATGCTATGCTAAATAGCGTTGATAATGCTGAAAAAAATGTTAATAGCGCAATTTCTGATTTTGACAGCATCAAAGAATCAGAAGATCAAGTAAGTTTTTAAAATTAAATAATAATTAATAATTAAATTTAAAAAGATGAAAAAAATACTCGTATCTCTATTATTTTTATCATTAATTTTCCCATTAGCTGCCCAAGGAGCTTTGGATGCGCCTAAGCTGCAAGAATTAGGTGCAAAAATGATTGATAAAAGAGTTAATGCTATCAGCAAGTATGATGGTTTGCTAGTCCAAACAAAACATATTTCTGAAGCAACTCTAACACAGGTTCGCGGAGAATTAAGCCGAGTAGGCGGTGAAAATGGTGAATTAAATACTCTTAAAACCAAGATTTTAGGCGAGACTGATATTCCAACATTGAAAGCAGACATTAAATTAATTGTTGAGAAATACCGGGTTTATCAAGTTTTCCTGCCGCAGTCAGTAGGTATAGTTGCTGTTGATAGATTGAAAGCTTTTCAGCAAAAACTCTATGATCTTAAGGGGAAAATCAGCCTAAAAGCCGATGAACTAGAAGGCCAGGGTAAAGATGTTTCAGCTATCCGCAATTTACTTTCCACTGCTGATGGCCAAATTGGCCTTGCCGCCACAGACATCAGTACAGCCGAAATAAAATTTGTCAGCATGCAGATTTCTGACCCAGAAACCGCTCGTAGCTTAAAGCTTGAAGGACGACAATCTTTGCTTGATGCGCGAAAAGATTTTTCTGACGCTAGAAAAAATCTGAAAGATGCGGTGCAGCAGATAAAAGAATTAGCTAAATAATCTCAAAAAAAACAGCCCGCGGATTTTCCGCGGGCTGTTTTTTTTAGTTATTTACTTAACTGCTTCTTTAAGAACCTTGCCCGCTTTAAATTTAGGTGTTTTAGTCGCCGCGATTTGTATTTTTTCACCGGTTCTTGGGTTTCTGCCAATGCGAGCCTTGCGTTTGCTTACCGAAAAAGTGCCAAAGCCGGTTAGTTTAACTTCTTCGCCATGCGTTAAAGCTTTGGTGATATTGTCTAAAATCGCCTCCAAACAATCAGCTGCTTCTTTTTTAGAACAAGTTGTGCCTGAAACTGCCTCGGTTAATTCATCTTTTGTCATATTCTCACCCCCAATCTAGTTTTTAGTTTTATTACTTGGCGTATTCAATTGCTCTTGTTTCGCGAATAACATTTATTTTTATTTCTCCCGGATATTTTAATTCCTGTTCAATCCGTTTGGCAATATTGCGCGCTAATTTTTGAGCAGCTGCATCATCAATCTTTTCTGGTTGAACAAAAATTCTAACTTCTCGGCCAGCTTGGATGGCGTAGCTTTTATTTACTCCCTCAAAATTTAGAGCTATTTTTTCCAGCTCTTCCAATCTTTTCAGATAATTTTCGACTGTATCTTTGCGCGCGCCAGGCCTTGAAGCTGATAAAGCATCAGCTGCTTGAATAATCATGCCTTCTAAAGACGAAGCTGGATATTCTTCGTGATGCGACTGCATTGCCTCGATTACTTCTTGGTTAATATTAAATTTTTCTAAGATGCGCTTGCCAATATCAACATGAGTTCCCTCGACTTCATGGTCAACTGATTTACCAATATCGTGCAAAAGCCCTGCTTTTTTAATTAGACTTGTGTCAGCTCCCAATTCTGCGGCTAAGGAAACGCTTAAATGGGCAACTTCAATTGAGTGTAAAAGCACATTTTGGCCATAGCTTGTTCGAAATATCAAACGGCCTAACAGTTGGATTAATTTTGGATCCAAACCGATTACGCCAACTTCATATACAGCTGCTTCTCCAGCTTCTTTTATTTTCGAAGAAATTTCTTTTTTAGCCCGTTCAACGGTTTCTTCAATGCGGCCTGGATGAATGCGGCCGTCGGCTAATAATTTTTCCAGAGCTATTTTAGCAATTTGCCGCCTTATCGGATTAAAGCCTGAAATAGTGATCGCTCCGGGCGTGTCATCAACGATAATTTCAACACCGGTTAATTGCTCTAGAACATGAATATTGCGGCCTTCTTTGCCAATTATTCTGCCTTTTAAGTCATCGCTTGGAAGAGTAACGGTTGTTGTTGTCATTTCTGTTGCTTGAGAAGAGGCATATCTTTGCATGGCTAAAGCCATTAAATTTTTTGCTTTTTTTGCTATTTCTTCTTGGCCGTCATTTTCCAGATATTTAAGCTTTTGCTGTAATTCTTGCTCGTGTTCTTGTCCAATTTGTTCGAACAATCTTTCTTTTGCTTCGCTTTTAGACATTTTAGCAGTTTTCTCCAGAGCTTCAATTTGCCTTGTTCTAAGCAGATCAATTTCTCTGCGGATGTCTTTAACTTTTTCTATTTTTCTTTTATTTCAAGACCTTTTTTTTCGGTATATTCTTCTTTTTCCGCTAAGCGATGTTCTAGTTTTAAAATGCTGTCGCGGCGCTCTGTTTCTTCTTTTTTCGCCTGATCAATTATTTCTTTGGCTTTTTCTTTGACTTTGCTGATGATTGCTTCAGCTGATTCAGCTTTTTTTTGAGCAATTTTTTGCCTGACAAGATAGCCCAAGATTGATCCAACGCATAAAGCGCCAATAGCTAAGAATAGCCATATTATTTCTGTCATAATTCAAATTTGATAAATTAATCATAATTATATCTACTAGTTTAATATAATGCTTGAAATAAGTCAATATTGATTATTGGTAGTGTTATTTCAAGGACTTTACAAATTGGTTTTTCTTGTTATGATATCTGTATCTGTGCAGATTTTGATTTTATAAAGTACATTGAAAATTAAAGGAGCAAAAAATGCAGATTAAACCGAGAAGAATTAAAAAAGTTGTTATTATTAATCCAAGAAGAATTGGAGCTTATAGCCAATTTAGCTTCAAAGATCCAATGCCTTCCGAAGGGGTAATAATTGTAGCCACTATTATTAAAGAAATGGGCTATGATTCTGTTGTGATTGATGAAAGCACAACGCCTCTTTATTCAACAAGCTCTCTTTTGCAAACAATTGCAGAAGCAGATATCGTTGGCGTTGGAGGAATGACTTGCACTGAAGACAGGGGTTATTATTTATTGCGAGAAGCCAAGAAATTAAATCCTAATGTTGTTTGTCTTGCTGGAGGGTTTGGCGCAAGCTCTAATCCAACGAAAGCTCTAAAGCAAGGCACTGACATAGTTGTTGTTGGCGAAGGAGTTGAGACAATAAGAGAGCTGATGCAGATTTTTTCTGACGGCGGTGATTTAGATAAAGTTGCCGGCATAACCTATCAACAAGATGATGCAATAATCAAAAATGCTCAACGGCCGTTAATTAAAAACCTAGACAATGTTCCGTTTGCGGACTGGAGACTGGTAATAGATTATCAAAAAATCCAAAGTAGAACTTTTACGCTTTCTGCGGGTTGTCCTTTTAGGTGTAAGTTTTGCAGTGCTTGGCAATTTTCTGGAGGCAGTTATCGCCATCGCAGTGTAGAAAATGCCGTAGAATATACTAAGTGGGCATCTTTAGGACACAGGCCAGTTAAGTGGACTGGCAAGAAGACTCTTTTTATTGGCGATGATAATATCGCTGGCAATAAAAACTGGACTAAGCAATATTTGGAAGAATTAAATAAATTAGATTTGTCAGATATTTCCATTAGCGCTGAAATGCGAGCTGAATATTGCCGCGACGAAGAATTGATGAGCCTCTTGGCTCCGAATATCGGCTGGATATTTTTTGGCTATGAAGACATAACCGAAAGTGGTCTTTTGAGTATAAATAAAAAACAAACGCCAGATGATATCGTCTTCTCAGTAGAAACTTGTCATCAGTATGGCATAAATATCGCTGGTATGTTTATTCTTGGACTTGACCCGCACACCAAAGAGAGCGGCATTAATATAGCCAAATTCGCCTTAAAACACAATATTGATGTTTTAATTCTATTTATCAGATGTCCTTTCCCAGGCACTGAAGACACAAAAGATTTATCTGAAGCTGGCAGGTTGATAAGCGGCATTCCGACTTCTTATCGCGATTGCCAATATGTTGTATTTGAGCCGTTGAATATGACAGCTCAAGAATTACAAATGTCTCACTTAAAGGCTATTAGAACCTTTTATAATGTGCCTCAAGCAATGCGGGACAGATTAAACAGGCGTATTGGAAACGAACAACTTATCTATCGCTTAGCTGGCAGTTATTATGCTGGCAAATTAAAAAATATTGCTGGCGGATTTGCAAGTAAGTATTTGAAATAAAATAAAGAATTGGGAAGCCAGAGTAAAACCTCTGGTTTTTTTATTGATTTAATCAAAAAACAATGCTAGAATTAAGTTGTGGAAAAATATGAGCATCAAAAAATAGAAGCAAATGGCAGGGCTGTTAGAGGAAAATTTTAAGTAGAATAGGAGATAAGCGCATGAAAAACAAAGAAAACAACTTTGCGTTCATAGATGGCCAAAATCTTGATCTTGGTATCCAGAATATGGGGTGGAAATTGGATTACGTTCGTTTTAGAAAGTATCTTACCGAGTTGGTGTTTAAACCAACCATTCCGGATAGCGATGGAAATGTAAAAGGCAACATAGACGCGGATCTTGTTTTACAAGCAATGCTTGATTTTTCGAATTACGATAAAGCTATTATTGTCACAAGCGACGGCGACTTCTACTCGCTCGTGAAACACCTCTATAAAAACAACAAGTTGTGTTTCGTAATGAGTCCGTATATTCAAACATGTTCCACATTGTTGAAAAAAGAAGCAAAAGAAAAAATTGTGTTTATGGATAATTTGCGAAAAAAACTTGGATATAAATGAAAAAGCACTGCCAAGGGACGAAACCCGAGGAGGTGCTTTCTCTTGTGGATGTTTAAAGCATAGCATAAATGATTACGAAAAGTCAATAGTTTATCCACAGCTTGCATGTCAAAGCTTTGACCCTGTCGAGGTTTTTTTATTTTGCGATTGAAAAAGAGGGGGAGGGATGATAGAATGGGAGATTATGGCAGGCGGCAGAGGTAGGAAAATAATTTTAAAATATGGACAATGAAGACATAAAAAAAGAAATAGAATTTAAAATTCCAATTGAAGAATTGTTCCCTAAATTTAAAGAGCATTTAGAGATAGAAAACAATAATCGGATTTTGTTTTCCGGAAAATTTGGAATCGGGAAAACTTATTTTTTAAAAGAGTTTTTTAGAAACAGCCAAGAATATGAAGCTTTCCATTTTTCTCCTGTTAATTACCAAATTTCGTCAAATGAGAATATCGTTGATTTTTTGAAATACGATATTTTAATCGAGTTGCTAAAAAAGAATCCAGATATTTTCCAAAGCAACAAAATCAATGGGATCAAAGATCAAATAACATTATTTTTATCTTTTTGCAAAAAGAGCATTAGTTTAAATAAATCTTTGCGATCAATTGTTTCTTCAGGCGAGTCCATTCTTGAATTATCAAATAACCCAATTTTTATTTTGCTAAGTAAATTGGGTAGACCTATGAATGATTTGTTAAAGTTTGACGAAATGTTTCAAAGGTTCAAAAAAGAATATAAAGCGGGAGAAAAAGAGGTAGTCAATAATTACAGAAAAGAGATGAGTATTAAGAATATTACAGAAACAGATTATTTAAGTGAATTATTAAAAGAAAAGATTCAAATACAGAAAAAAGATAAACAAAGCGTTTTAATTTTAGATGATTTAGAGAGAGTTGATCCTGAACATATTTTTAGAATGCTAAATATTTTTTCCGCCCATTTTGACTCTCAAAATAATGAACTGCCAAATAAATTTGGCTTTGATAAAATTGTTCTTGTTGCTGATGTTCAGAACCTAAAAAGCATTTTTCACCATAAATATGGAGAAAACACGGACTTTAACGGATATTTTGATAAATTTTTCAGTGTAGAAATTTTTCAGTTTAAAAATGAAGAAGTTATTGAAAAAACAATAGATGAGATCATTTCGCATTTTCAAATAGAAGATAAAGAAAATTTTGGTGAAGCATTAAGTAGTTTGGGAGGATACTTAAGAATATTCTTAAGAGATATTTTATTGAAGTGGATAAAATTAGACGGGAAGAATAAATTGGATCTAAGACAATTATTTAAGGGTGTAAAATATCAAATACCTGCTTTTAAATCTGCAAATTATAAAAAGAACCCATTTGTGGGCAGAGATAATGTTTGTGCTCAACTTATAAATATTGGTATTAAATCTCTTATTTCGATTTCCAGTGGCATTGAAACTGATTTTGTTTTTGTATTACAAGAAATAAAAAATAATATAAACAAAGAAACCGAGATAAGGGCTTATGATGTATTTTCTTACTGCCTTTTAAAAATAGTTTCTCCTTCTGAAGAAACCAAAGGCCCATTTCAGCACACATGGAATGAGTATGAGATAGATATTGAGAACCAAAAAATACAACGCATTATCAAGCGATTAGGAATAAATAAAGCAGAGGTAAATATGCCGGAGCTATACTTAGATTTATTAATTGAATATGTATCAAAAAGGATGTACGAGAAAGAGGTCGAATTATTTTAACCATTTAATTTATATCTGACAAAAATTTTATGTCCCAATACTACAACCCACAACGCCTAAAAGGATTATACGATCCGAACTCAAAAGACTCTTTCAAACTATCCCGCTCAAAGATTGACCTATTTTTAGAATGCCCGCGATGTTTTTATTTTGACCGCAAATTAGGAAAGTAGCAATTTTGTATAATAAAGCGGGTGTTTTGACCCGCTTTTAGTATTGATTCAATCAAAAAACAGTGCTAGAATTAAGCTATGCAAAAGTATGAGCATCAAAAAATAGAGGCAAGATTTATGTCCTTGACGTTGAAGTCTAATTTACTTATACTTAAAATAAGTATTAATATAAAAACATGACTTATACTTTTTCAGACCTACAAAAAAACCCAAACAAAATTATTTATGCTTTGATGAATCTTAAAAATGGCGTAGTGATAAAAAAAGAAAGAAAGCCTTATTCGGTGATTTTAAGATTTGTTGATTTTAAGAAACTAATAAATAAACTGGAAAACTTAGAAGATTCTTTACGAGCCGAAAAGGTATATCAAGAGACTAGCAAGGAGCCAATAATCACTTTAGAAGAATATGAAAAAAAATATAATTTAAAATAAATGTACAAAGTAGGTTTTAGGAAAAGAGCCGAAAAACAATTACGAAAAGCCTCAGAAAAAGATGAAAGATTAATCCGCAATCAATTGAAACTCTTTGTAGAAAATCCCTTTCAAAAAACTAATGTAGAAAAGATGTCGGGTGCAATAAATTTATATCGTCTGCGCGTTAGTCGTTGGCGAATTTTATATTATTTAGATAACAAAAACAAAACCATTGAAGTAATTGATATTTTTATGCGCAAGGGCAAAGATTACACTAAATTATTTAGAGCTTTATTGGAATTATTATGAAATATAATCATCAAAAAATAGAACAAAAATGGCAGAAGAAATGGGAGGAGCAAAAGCTTTATCAAGTTAAAGATTCTGCAAAAGGCAAAAAGAATTTTTATCATTTAGTAATGTTCCCGTATGTTTCTGGCAATTTGCATGTTGGCCATTGGTATAATTTTGCCCCGGCTGATGTTTTTGCCCGCTTAAAAAGAATGCAGGGATATAATGTTTTAAGTCCGATTGGCTTTGATGCTTTTGGTCTGCCGGCTGAAAACGCCGCAATTAAAGATGGTATTCATCCAAAAAAGAGGACTGCAAAAAATATAGATAGAATGCGCAAGCAATTAAAAACAATCGGCACAATTTATGATTGGTCTCGCGAAGTTAATACTTCGGATCCGAAGTATTATAAATGGACCCAATGGCTGTTTTTGCAGTTTTACAAACATAGTTTGGCTTACAAAAAAAAAGCGCCGGCAAATTGGTGCATTTCCTGCAAAACAATTTTAGCCAATGAGCAAGTTGTTGATGGTAAATGCGAGCGATGCAACGGTGAAATTATTCGCAAAGAAATTGACCAGTGGCTTTTAAAGATTACTGACAAACAATTTATTGATAGATTAATTGATGACTTGGATAAATTAGATTGGCCTGAAAAAACAAAGATTATGCAGAAGAATTGGATTGGACGCTCTCTTGGAGCAGAAATAAAATTTAGAACCTGCCTCGCCGGCAGGCGGGTTAAAAATTCTGTGAAAACTTTTAAAGTTTTCACTACAAGGCCTGATACGATTTTCGGCGCGACTTATATGGTTGTTTGTCCAGAACACGAGATAATTAGTAATCAGTTATCAGTTATCAGTAATCAGAAAGAAGTTTTTGATTATATAAAAAAGTCTCAAAAAAAATCTGATTTGCAGAGAACTGATCTAGCTAAAGAAAAAACAGGAGTTGAGATAAAAGGCATTAAAGCAGTAAATCCAGCCAATCAAGAAGAAATTCCAATTTGGGTAGCTGATTATGTCTTGCCTCATTACGGCACTGGCGCAATTATGGCTGTGCCAGATTGTGACGAGCGAGACCGAGAATTTGCTGAAAAATATTATTTGGTAATTAAAAAAACAAAATTAGTTGACTCTGAAAAAATTATTCGAAAATTAGGCGCAAAATGGGTAAAAAATTATAAACTAAGAGATTGGCTGATTTCCCGCCAGCGATATTGGGGTGTGCCAATTCCGATTATTTATTGCGATAAATGCGGCGAAGTTGCAGTACCTGAAAAAGATTTGCCGGTTGAATTGCCTGATGATGTTGATTTTAGGCCAACTGGAGAATCACCGCTAGAAAGATCTGAAGAATTTCACAATATCAGATGCCCAAAGTGCGGCACAAAAGCAAGGCGCGAATCAGACACAATGGATACTTTTGTTTGTTCGTCTTGGTATTATTTTAGATATTTAGATTCTCAAAATAATAAAGAATTTGCTAATAAACCAAAAATTAAAAATTGGATGCCGGTTAGTATGTATGTTGGTGGAGCAGAGCACACTGTTTTACATCTTTTATATTCAAGATTTTTTACGAAATTCTTAAAAGACTTTGGCTATATTGATATTAAGGGCGATGAGCCGTTTAAAGCTTTGCGGCATCAAGGAATGATTTTAGGCCCAGATGGACAGAAAATGTCTAAATCAAAAGGCAATGTGATTGATCCTGATGAAATTGTCGAAAAATATGGCGCTGACACATTGAGAATGCATCTTTGCTTTATGGCGCAATATGATCAAGGCGGACATTGGAACCCAAACGCAATAATCGGCATGCGCCGATTATTGGAAAAAATCTGGCGATCAAAGCCGCAAAAGAAAGACAATCAAATTACCCATAAGACAATCAAAAAAATCACTGAAGATTTAGATAATATGAAATTTAATACAGCGATTGCTTGTTTGATGGAATATGTTAATTCCAAAGAATATGACTATGAAACTCTGTTAAAATTACTGGCGCCTTTTGCGCCGCATATAACAGAAGAGCTCTGGCACAAGAAAACAAGTATTCACTTAGAACAATGGCCAAAGTATGATTCTCGCAAAATAAAAGATTCTGAAATAGAATTAGTTATTCAGATTAATGGCAAATTACGCGGGAAAATAAGAACAAAATCTGATATCAGAGAAAAACAGGTGCTTAAAACAATAAAAAATCTGCCGAAATTTAAAGATTTAAAAATCAAAAAGGCTATTTTTGTGCCAGGGAGATTAATTAATCTAGTGGTCTAAAGTGGATAAACGCTATCTTGACATTAAAAATAACCCTGCTAAAATTATAAAAGTAGACAAAACAACCCTGCTAAAATTCATGCCTATTTACATATCAAGAGAACTAGAAAAAGAAATAAATCCTTTTTTAAAAAGAAAAGAAATTTTAGCTGTAGTTGGAGCTAGACAGGTTGGCAAAACCACATTTTTAAATTATATTGCCGATGAATTTAAAAAACAAAATAAAAAAATAGAATTTTTAACATTCGAAAGAGAAAAAGATTTAAGATTATTTGAAAAAATCGAAGATTTTAAAGATTATTATCAAGATTATGATATTTTAATTATTGATGAATTTCACTATGCTAAACAAGGAGGCAAAAAATTAAAATATCTTTTTGACACCACTAAAATAAAATTTATTATCTCTGGATCTTCTTCTTTAGAATTAACTTTTGAAACAGGAAAATTCTTAGTTGGCAGAATGTTAAAATTTTTGCTTTATCCCTTTTCTTTCAGAGAATTTTTATCAGCCAGAGAGATAAAATTATTTAATATACTGAACAAAAAAATTCCCAATATATTTGCCGCCGGCATAACTAATAAAATTTTTTTTGGTCAAGAGATAAACGCAAGACTTAAAAAACACTTTGAAGAATATCTTGTTTTTGGAGGATATCCAGCCGTGGTTTTAGCCAAAACCCAACAAGAAAAAATAAAAATCTTAGAAAGTATTTTAGAAAATTATTTTTTGAAAGAAATAAAAGCCCTTTTAAATCTAAAAACCCAAAGAGAGCTTTTAAAAATAGGCGAATTCTTAGCTGGGCAAATCAGCAATCTTGTAAATTATAAAGAATTATCTAATGCTTCTGGTTTAAAATATAATGATGTTTTAAAACATCTAGAGATTTTGGAAAATACTTTTATTATCAACTTATTACGGCCTTTTTATAAAAATCCAAGGACAGAACTCGTTAAAACTCCTAAAGTTTATTTTTTAGATTCTGGTTTAAGAAATTATCTAATTTATGATTTTAAAGAATTTGAAAAAAGAAATGATGCAGGAGAATTAGTGGAAAATTTTGTTTTTTCAAGACTCAAAAATGAAAAGTTGTCAAAAATAAATTTCTGGCGCACTAAAAGCAAGGCTGAAGTAGATTTTGTTTTGCAAAAACAGGGAGAAATTATTCCTATTGAAGTAAAATACTCTTCAGCGCCCTCAGCAGGCAAAAGCTTTCATAGTTTTATTGAAAAATTTTCACCAAAAAAAGGTTATATCTTAACCAAGGAATTCGCTAATATCCAAAAAATAAAAAAGACAAATATTTATTTTATACCTGTTTATTATTTATAGATTTTAAAATTAAATTAAATCATTGACTCTATTAAAACTTTATGCTTAAATTATAAAATGCCTGACAGTAAGGAGGTCATCCAAAAAGAAGGAATTATTAAAGAGATTCTGCCTAATACTATGTTTAAAGTGGTTTTAGGTAATGGAGAGGAAGTTTTAGCTTATATTTCCGGCAAAATGCGTCTGCACCATATTCGCATTTCGCCCGGCGATAGAGTGAAATTGGAAATAAGCCCTTACGATTTAACCAAAGGCAGAATTGTTTATCGTCAATGAAAGTCCGTTCGTCAGTAAAAAAAATTTGTCAAAAATGCAAAATAATCCGGCGCAAAGGTCGTATTTATATTATTTGCTCAAATCCGAAACATAAACAAAGACAAGGATGATAAGAATCGCTGGGGTTAATATTCCCGAAAACAAGAGAATAGAAATTGCTTTAACCTATATTTATGGCATAGGTCGTTCTTTGAGTAAGCAATTTTTAAAACAAACTGGCATTAATCCGGATTCACGAGTCTCTCAATTAAACATTGAGCAGATTAACAGTCTGCGTAAATTAATTGAGGCTCAAAAGATTGAAGGCGAACTGCGCCGGGAAAAAATAATGAATATTAAACGTCTAAAAGATATTGGCTGCTGGCGAGGTTCAAGGCATATCAAGGGTTTGCCTGTGCGAGGTCAGAGAACGAGCACTAATAATCGAACAGTCCGCGGCAATACCAGGAAAACAATGTTTTCAGGCAAGAAAAAAATGGAGAAAACATAATATGGGGAAAAAACGAATTAAAACAGCTCAAGCTGACAAATTAAAACAGCGGAAAGCTAAGAAAGTTAGCCGCAAGATCAGCCAAGGCCGCATTTATATTCAATCAAGCTATAATAATACCAGAGTTACCATAACTGATTTGAATGGCGGCGTTGTTGCCTGGGCAACAGCAGGTTTTTTGGGTTTCAGAGGAGCAAAAAAAGCTACGCCATACGCCGCTTCAGTCATAATGAAAGATGTTGTCAGCCGCGCTAAAGCCAGCGGCTTGCAAGAAGTTGAGGTTTATGTTAAAGGTTTTGGCACTGGCCGCGAATCAGCGATTAGGGCTGTGCCG
>Ga0265296_1003656_pt1 | contig 14031 bp, 12 predicted proteins | sample MunlanPumphouse1_FD_189073 | JGI IMG/M metagenome (GOLD analysis project Ga0265296, IMG submission 189073) | Groundwater microbial communities from a municipal landfill in Southern Ontario, Canada - Pumphouse #1 | ecosystem: Environmental > Aquatic > Deep subsurface > Groundwater | place... | reverse complement strand
AACATTTGAGGTTGTTGCCAAACATCTCTCTACAAAATTTAACTAAAAAGCTTAATGTATTCCTGCGGAGAAAGTAATCCTCTAACAAACTTTTGGAAAAAGTGTGTTGGTCTAGTCGTTATTTTGATCGGGGTATATTGATCACCAACCTCAATGTTAAATAAATCACCTATCGCGTTTTGTGTAGTAATATAATCTTTCTCGTCACAAATAAGAGGCTTAGGAAAAAATGTTTCTGGATTTCCTTGTAAGGTTCCAATTATAACAACACGTTTTCTCTTTTGAGGTACGCCAAACTTAACAGCATGTAGCTTATGCCCAACTACAGAGTAACCCAATTTCTCAAAATTACTCTTAACTTCCTCATAAGTCTTACCGTCATTTATAGTCATAATACCCTCTACATTCTCCAACAAAAAAATCTTCGGTTTGAGTTTTTTTACAATATTTACGAACTCTTTATAAAGAAGATTACGAGGATCATCTATCATTCTTTTTCCTGCATGAGAAAAGCCCTGACAGGGTGGCCCTCCAACAACTATATCAACCTTATCATTTTTAGATTTTTCTAAAATTTCCTCCTGAATTTTCTTATTAGTAATATCACCTTCAATTAAAAGAGTGCCCTTGTGATTAGCTCTGTATGTTTCGCACGCTTGTTTGAAATTATCATTAGCAACAACAATATTATATCCAGCCCAACCAAAGCCGAGGCTTAACCCGCCCGCACCACAGAAAAGGTCAAGTAAATTTTTGGTTTTTGTCCTTTTTTTAATTTGAGTTGCAATAGAGAAAGCAAGTAAAGGAGGAACGGCATTACCAATCTGTTTACATAAAGAACCCTTTGATCCTTGAAAAATATAATCGTCTGGAAAAGATTGAAATCGTGCTGCTTCACGAGCGCTTATTACACGATCGTGAATAGGATGAATGTATGTACCGTTTCCCGGACGATTAAAATATGTGGTTATTGTATAGCTAGGTTTCTCAGAAGAAAGGCGTCCATATAAAGTAGTTCGCCCTCCAGACACTCGTATCTGTTCAAGTCTTTTAGATGGTATATCAAGAGGAATATTCTTCCAGTTTCCGCCAGGCGGAACAGACTTAACCATTCTAAGATCGTTTTTACTAAGCGAATAAGTTGTATGATTATAGACCATAAGCAAATAGACTTTCTTTTTGTGGTTTAAAAATTGAACTAATCAGTTTTTCATGTTTACCTAAAACGTAATTCATCTCTTCTTTATTTAATCCATACATCTCAAATACTTTCATATTTAATTTGTATACATTTTCCCGATCGTCACCATTCTTAATAAGAGAAACCAATTTCTCTATTTCCTTTCTATCAGAAATTGAAGGTATAACAATTGGCAATTCTGCTAGTTCGTAATTACTAATGTGATTATTTGAATTTGTTATTTTAAATCTCCAGTTCAGCAACATAGAATTGAGTATTCCTAATAAATAATCAAGACCAACTTCTTGATTTCCAAAGAGAGATTCGTCAAATGTAAGAAAATTACAAGAATTACCCAAAACAATATTTTCAGGTATTTTAGTAAACTTCAAACGTTTTTCAAGATGAATGTTTGATATTTGCTGACAAACAAGTCTTTCTCTTGAGATATATTTGTTTTTTTCAGCTGTTCTTTTTATAAATTTTTCATCAGTAAAGAATTCGCCCAGTGTATAAGAAAATTCACTTACATTATTTCCTCTCAGAAGCGGTAGGGTTGTTTTTTCTTTTGTTATAAAACCCTTGTCCAAAGTCAGATCTAGTTCTCCTCGCGCATTACAAACTGAAGATAAGCTACGAAGCTTTGGAAATGCGTTTAATTTTTGTAAAATTTTCCACCCGATTTCACTTTCTATAACAATCGGTGCAGTTTCGCTTATTTGTTCGATATGTTCAATATTTACTTCAACCCCCTCATTAAGAAAGTCCTTTTGACTAACTACTTTCGGATTGATTCGTATAATATTTCCTGGCTCTTTTTTATCTAAAGCAAAAAAACAAAAAGCCTGAGATATGTCCGGAAAAAACTCATTTTTCTCAGGAATTATATAAATCTTAAATAACTTGTATTTATTTATTATTCTCTTTCTAAGGAGCTCGCTCTGTTTATCATTTAGCAATGTAATCGGAATAATCGCGCCAACCTTACTTGATTGATGTGTATAATTTTCAAGGATTTCTTCTAGAAAAATTTTGTAGTAATTAAGTGTTCCTTGATTAAATTTGTAGACATTGTTTGTTCTGATAAAATCTAGAACATTCTTAATATCAAGTGCGTGTTGATTTGAATTTAACTCATCTTTATATTTGTTGCTATTTGCCTTAAGTAATTTATAAGGTGGGTTTGTCAAAACAACATCGAAACCTTTAGTAATTTCGAAAATATCTTTTGGATTTACCTTTTTGATCTCTCCGTCGTGATTATCAAACAAAACGTCGCCCTTGAAGTAATTTCTTGAATTTATTTTTATAGATATGCTGTATCTAGACTTGATGTAAAGGGGTAATAGTCTGACGAGAAGATCAATGGCTTCGGCATCAATATCTGAGAAGTAAATTTGATCAATAAATTTTTGAAAAACTTTAGAATTAAGACTTCCAACTCTTTCCAACACTTCATCTATGTAAGCAATTACGAAAATACCCGTACCTGAGCATGGTTCGTAGAAACTCAATCCCAAGATATCTTTATCATCCGAGTCACTGAGGCTCTCTTTGGCGATTAAGCGTGCGATTGAATAATCGGTATAATAAATACCAAAGTGCTTTCTTTTATCTGTGTTTACAATTTTTTCAGATTCCTTATGCTTCTGATATAACAATCCAATTAACTGATAAATTTTTAATGGATCAATTTTGTTTTCAGTTTGTAAACTTTTATAGAGTAGCTCATCTGTTTGATTATCTAATCGTGGATTGTTATTAAAAAAGCCAAAAAGTCTTGTTAAAAGATTTTGTGAATCTGAATAGTAAGAACAAAATGAATTATAAATTTTAAATATTTCATTCATAGATTATAGATTATTATACAACTAAACTAAAGTTCCCGCCTAAGCACGCCAACGACCTTGCCCTGTATTTCAACATTCGTTTCATAAAATGGCTTCATGTATTTATTCGCCGGAACAAGTTTTATTCGCTTTTTCTCCCGATAAATCTTTTTAAGTGTAACGGCATTTTTATCCGGCAGATACGCAATCGCTTTTTCCCCATCATCAACTGTTTGCTGTTCACGAACAATCACAACATCGCCGTCCGATATGCCCTCCTCAATCATACTTGTTCCAGCAACCTTCAAAGCATAGTAGTTTGTGCCTCTTGAAAGCATACTGCGAGGGACTTCTATTGACTCGGGGTTTCTGATTGCCTCAATCGGCCCTCCGGCGGCAATAAGCCCCATGAGCGGAATTTCTACCAAGTCCCTTTTTTGATCGTTAAACGCTTGGATTGAACGCCTTTTGCCTTTATCCGCAGAAAGCAAATTTTTCTTTCTCAAATAGGAAATGTGTTGGTGAATTGTCGGGATAGAAACCCCAAAATTCTTGGCTATCTCGCCAAGAGAGGGAGAGTAGTCTTTCTCCCTTTGAAATTTTGTAACGAATTGTAGGATTTCGGCTTGCCGCTTTGATGGTTTGCCTGCTCCAACTGGCTTCCTTTCCATACTTAGATTATAATACCTAAAGATAACCTAAACAAGAGAAGTTATCCCCAACCATGAAAACAGGAAGAAATGATCAGTGTCCCTGCGAAAGTGGCAAAAAATATAAAAAGTGTTGCCTAGGAAAAGATGAAAAAAAGGCACAACTAAAACAGCGGGTTATGAAAATAAGTCGCCGTGATTTTATTTCGGGTCCATATAAGAAATGTCCAAACCCAAAGTGTTTAGCAGAGAACTCTTTTGGTGTTTTCACGCCAATTTCTGAATCGAGGTCATATTCGAGAGAATGTATTAAGTGTTGGCATCAAGAGCATTTTGAATTGCCTAGAATTAAAAAGAAAATTGTCTATTTGGATCAATTTGTCATTAGTAACTTGGTTAAGTTGTTGGACAAATCTCACCCTAGCCACCAAAGAATAAAGTCCGATCCATTCTGGGAATCTTTATTCATAAAACTCGAAAAGGCCTCTAAGCTCCAAGCCATAGTTTGTCCCGACAGCTTCTATCATAGAGATGAATCAATGACGGGAGGTGTTGAGTTTAAGTTAATGAAAAGGTTGTATGAACATTTTTCAAGCGGCAAAACTCTTTATCCAAGTATCATAATTGAGAAAAATCAAATTGCTCATCATTTTGAGTCATGGCTTAATGGCAAAAAAGCCAATTTTGAATTTAAGCCGGAAGATATTGCTTTTGAAAGAGATTTGCATGGCTGGTCAGTTGGCTTGAGAATTTCAGTAGGTGGTAATCCATACCCCGGACAAGTAGATGGCCTCCATAAGACTAATAAGACAACTCGTGAACAACTGAAAGATGTTTGGACGAGATGGCAAAATGAAAAAGGAGTCGGGTTTGTCGAGCGTATCAAAGAAGAAACATCAGGACTTTGGAAGGGTCTGATTAGCGCGTCAAGACAATTTGCGGTAAGGAGAAACAACGCAATGACAAAGATGGTGGCAGGCGAGAATTATGAAATGGATTTGGATGATTTTTTACCACCAATGTCTAACGATATAATAGAAACGCTCACGAGGATTGCCCAAACTAAAGGACTGCAAGGCAATCAGATTCCCGAATCAATCGTGAAGTATTTTAGCAACATAGATTCTCTACTTGAAATACCGCAAATTAGAATAAGCTCCATAATGTTTGCGGGGTGGGCGCACAGAGCGGCAAATGGCAAAAAGAATCCTCCTAAATCTACAGCGGACGTTCAATTCATCTCAAGCTATTTGCCATATTGCGATGCACTATTTGTAGACAAAGAGTCAGCAATGCTTCTTAGAGAATTTCCAAAAGGCGCACCGTCAAAATTTAGGTTGGCAGAGTTTAATGCTCGCATCTTCTCCATTGCGAATAAGGAACAGTTTTTAGATTACCTTGATCAACTGGTTGCAGATATTCCAGCAGAACAAATGGAAGTATTAAAAGATGTGGAGGGGGAGGATTATGGTAAGCCATATTGGAGTATAATTGAACATGAGAAGCGGGAGAGGATATGAATTTTCAAATCGAATAATCGACCTCATTCTTGCCCTTAACAGATTTCGGCTTTGGAACCTCAAACCATTGAGGATGTTGCTGAACATAGCCCTTAATTCCTGTATACTATTATCAAGATCCTCGAATTTGAGCCATGCTTTTGGTTCAAAGTTCCGGGCATCGTCCCCGCCAGTGATTTTGAAAATGAGCAATAAATAACCTTTATTTTACGCTACATTTTAAAATCAAAAAATGATAAAATGAGTGAACCCGCAAGGGATTCGAACTATGAATAAAGTTATACGAACAATTTGTTTATTTAGAAAAAATATTACTGATCAAGATTATAAGACTCTTGATGAGATTTCTTCTGTATTGGAGAAAAACGGATTTATTGTTCAAACAAAAAGAATATGTTTATCGAAATACAATTCAAAAATAGACGACAATGAATTACTTAATAAAAATATTCTACTTGGCCTAGGTTCTTTGTCTCTATCCGAGTTAAAAGAAATTTTAGGAGATTTTGTTATTTCAAATAATAAAAATATCAATTTAGATTTATCTAAAGAAAACATTACAAATGAACACATTGATATTCTTTTTAAAATTATAAAAGAAAAACCAAGCAACACTTTTAATTTTACTTACAGTTTTAATACACCTGACTCTAGCCCATATTTTCCATCTGCAAAATATGGGCTAGATGGATTTAGTGTTGGTTTACAACCGACTGATTTAGCCGAAGATTGTAGTTCGTTAGAAGGATGGTTGGAAAAAGTAAAAGCGGTTTGGGAAGAACTAAATTTAATATTGAAAAAATTTGACGGTTATCTCGGCATAGATTCCTCGATTGCACCAATTTTTGAAGAGAAAGGCAGTCTAATTAATTTTATTAAAAAAATAGGTGGTAATTTCAATGATTCTGTTCTTACAGATATATATACAAAAATAACTAAATTCATAAAAGAAAATAACCCTAAACCTATTGGTTTATGCGGTTTAATGTTCCCCTGTTTAGAAGATTTTGAATTAGCTGATGAATATGAAAAAGGAAACTTTAGTATTGAGAGAAACATATTTTTAAGCCTACATTCAGGACTAGGGATTGATACTTATCCAATTGCCGTTGATCAAAATAAGGAAAAAATAATTGGTATACTTCGTCTTATTCAGCAATTGAGTAATAAATATGATAAACCGTTATCGGTTAGGTTTGTTTCTGATGGGAAGGCAAAAATTGGAGAAAAAACAGACTTTAAGAATCAGTACCTCAAAGATATTGTTGTAAGGGAGGTATAGTATTATCTGCATTATCCTTATCAAAACAGTATAGGATATTGTATATATCAATAAACTTTAACTGCAAAACTCGGCACTTCAAAACATTCTGGATTTTCTTTGTAAATTAGTCTTAATTTTCGTATAATCGAGTCAAGATTTCTGATGTTTAGTCGTTTTAAAGGTTCAAACTTCCGGGCATCGTCCCCGCCAATTTTCAGAATTCTGATTTTAATATGAAACGCAATAAATTTGTTAATTTTTAAATTTATTATGTATAAAAGAGTGATTGTAAAAATCGGCAGTGGAGTTATTTCGAAGGAGGGGAAATTTGATACGCAAATAGTTGGGCATATTGTTGAACAAATAATTTCTCTGAATAAAAATGGAGTAGAGGTTGTTTTGGTTACCTCAGGAGCTGTTGCTATTGGGAGGGGAATACTTAAATTGGATAATAAAATTGATAGCATTGTTCAAAAACAAGTTTTTGCTTCTGTGGGACAAGTAAAACTCATGTCTTTTTATTCGGATATTTTTAGAAAGTATAGATATATTTGCGCTCAAGTTTTAGTGACGAAAGAGGATTTTAGAGACAGACAACATTACTTAAATATGAAAAATTGTCTTGAGAATTTACTTCAAGATAATGTAATACCCGTTGTTAATGAAAACGATGTTATCGCTATCACAGAATTGATTTTTACCGATAACGATGAATTGGCTGGTCTCGTTGCCTCACAATTAAATGCAGACGCGGTAATTATTCTTACGAGCGTTGATGGCGTGCTTGACGGCAATCCCAATGATCCGAAATCTAAAGTTATCTCGGAAATAGACTTCGCGAAAAATTTTTCATTTGAGAAATACATTACCGCTGATAAATCAGTTTCTGGGCGGGGTGGCATGCACACAAAATTTGGTATCGCCAAAAAACTCGCCGCACAAGGAATTACTACTCACATTGCAAACGGCAAACGACAGAATGCGATTGTGGATGTGGTTAAGGGGAAATCTATCGGAACAAGGTTTATTCCCAATCGGAAGTTGTCAGCAACGAAACGGCGGTTGGCATATTCCGAGGGTCTTTCAAGGGGTGTTGTGTATGTGAATCAATGCGCGGAAGATATTCTATTATCAAAGAAAGTTATAAGTCTTTTGCCCGTGGGGATTGTAAAAGTCGAGGGCAAATTTGAAAAAGGCGATGTGATTGAGATAAGGAATAAGGCGAAAAAGAAACTTGGATTTGGAATTGCGCAATACGATTCAAAAAGAGCCGTAGATTCCATGGGTAAGAAAAAAATTAGAGCGCTTGTGCATTACGACTATATGTTTCTCGGATAATTATTAGTTGAAAAGATTTTAAAAAAATTATGAAACGCAAAAAATTTATTAATTCTTCAATAATTACTTTTATTATTATAGGGGTTGTTTTGTTGTTGGGCAAAGACAGTTGGTTTCCGGAATTTTATAATTCCTCTTATATGGGAATTTTTTCTTTTATTTCGGCGTTTCTGTTATATTCTTCCAAAAGAATTTTTTGCAAATTAAACCAAATTGATTCCGAAAGATTGCAGTCAACTATCGCTTCGGCGTTGATTCTTAACGGCTTTGGCAGCTTGGGATTGTTTAAATTATATACTATTGGATTTGAATACGATAAGTTGCTGCATTTTGTCGTCCCTCTTATTTTTACCGTGAATTTTGTCGGTATCTTTAATAAATGGCGCGGATTGACTTTTAATCAATCTCTTGCCGCGGTTTCTGTTTCTATCTTTTTACTTGGTTTATTTTGGGAGATTTTTGAATTTTCATCGGATACGTTGTTTGGCACGGAAACATTTGGAATTTACGGCAAGGAAGCATTTAGAGACACTATTCAAGATATTTCGGCGAACGTTCTGGGAATACTCGCGGGAATTTTTTATTTGAAATTTAGAAATAAAAAAAGTTGACCCGAATTTAATTAGAAAATGGATTAATTATTTGTAAAAGTGTGAATAATAAATCCCCACCTTGCGATGGGGATTTTAAACATTTCCGCTATAAAACCGCTTCTGTGGTTTTATAGTATTTCCTCCTTTCCTTTCTGCTTTTTTTAAATATGGTTATTTTTTCTCCGGGGTTTTTTGGCACCCAAAGAATATTCCAGCATTCTTCGCAAAAAACGTTTTTGCCGCTCATTAGCGGCATATCGAAGAGAACAAAAAATTTTGAATTACATTCCGGTTCCGGGCATACACATTCTCTTCCTATGAGCGCTTTAATGCCCATGATTTCCTCCTTTTGTTTTCATTTCAACCTTAAATCCAGCGGCTCTCTTTTCATCCGCTAATTTAGAGGCGGATTTTTGGCCGATGACTTCTGCGTGCCCTCTATGATTTCTACTTTTCTTCCATTTAACGATCCATACGTCATTTAATTTTGAGAGCATAATATTCCTTTCTTATATATTTTTTAATTTGCTGTTATTTCTCAAAGAGAAATGTTATAATTATAATAATCAGAAAATATGAATTTGTCAACAGAGTATGAAAATCTTATAAATTCTTTGATTAAAGACGGCTATTTGAAAACGCCGGAAATTATTGAAGCGTTTAAGGCGATAGACAGAAAAGATTTTGTTCCGGAAGAGCAAAAAAAAGAAGCGTATGTCAACGCGCCTTTGCCTATCGGTTTTGGCCAGACGATTTCTCAGCCGCTTACAGTGGCTTTTATGTTGGAACTTTTAGAGCCGAAACAAGGAGAAAAAATTCTTGATATCGGCGCGGGCAGCGGATGGGTGTCCGCGCTTTTGGCGTACATCGTATCACGGACCAATACGGACTACACACGGACAGATACAGACAATATTCCGCGCGAGTCCGCGTCAAGTCCGCATAAGTCCGTGTTGGTTGTTGCCATGGAACGAATTCCGGAATTGAAGGAAATGGCGGAAAAAAATATTTCCAAGTATGGATTTATTGAAAACGGAATTGTGGAGATGGTTTTGGGAGATGGTTCCAAGGGCTATAAAAAAGAGGCGGATTACGATAAAATAATAGCGGCGGCAAGCGCCCAAAATGAATTGCCGAAAGAATGGCAAAAGCAATTGAAAATCGGCGGCCGCATCGTGGCGCCGTTAGGGGACAGTATTGTGGTTATTGACAAAATCAGCAAAATTAAATATAATGTAAAAGAACATTTTGGATTCAGTTTCGTGCCGTTGATAAGCAGTTAAATAAAAATTATTATTAAAATCATGATTACCAAAGAAGAATTACGACAAATTATTTTAAAAGATTTAAAAATTGATTCTTTGCCGATTGAAGTTCAGGATAAAATTCTAGAAAAACTCGGCGGCAATATTATTAAAAGAATCACTTTAGCGGTTTTAAAAAATCTTCCGGAAGAAGCAAGGCCGGAATTTGAAAAATTAAGCGAAGCCGGAGACGAAATAAAAATGCAGGAATTTTTTAGAAACACAATTCCGAATTTTGAAGAATTAACGCAAAAAACGATAAAAGAAACAATTAACGAATATAAAGAAATAGCGGGAATTAAATAAATAAAATGACTAAATTTGAAATAAATCACAATATAGATGCGGAAGAAGGATTACCCGATACTGAAATGGCCCGAAAATTTCAGGAGGCGGTCAAAAAGAAAAAAACCGAAAACAACCCAGATTATAAAGGCGATAATCCAGAAACATCAGAAGAGGTTATTCATGATTTGGGTGTTTTTGGTGTTTACGGAGAGCTGGAAAAAAAAGTGGAAGAACCAAAGCCGCAAGAGCATAGGCCATTTACTCGTAAAGATGCCGAGGATTTAACCAAGGCTTCTTTTAGTAAAGATGTTTTTGAACGAGAAGAAAAAGGTGGAGTAGAAATAAAAGTAGAACAACCAGAAATTGAATCGAGAATAGAGCAATCGGGAAACTTTAAAAAAGAAGAGCTTGGAAAAACATATCAGGAATTAGACAGATTGGGCAAAGAATTGGTTGATTTTAAAAAGAAAGCTAAGAAAACAAAAGATGAAGAAGTAAAAAAAGCTTGCGAGAAAGAGATTGAATTAATCATAAATAAGCGTGAAAAATTGAAATTGCAAAGAGACTCTTTAAAAGAAGGAATTGAAATTGAAAAACAAAAAAAACCAAAAAAAACCGAAAGCGGTGATGTTAAATTTAAATATGAAGATGCAATTGATAAACAGATTAAGGATCTTGGCGATAAATTAAAAATTGCGGAAGAAAATACTAACAGGGTTAAGAGAAACAAGGGCACCAAGGAACAGATCGAAGAACGTCAAAGGCAGGCGGAGGTTTTTGAAAAAGAAATTGAAAAAGCCAAAGAAGCAAGAGTGCGCGCAATTATAAAATCTAAAGGAATAATAGGGTTCGCCGATAATAAAAAAACCATAATAACGCGATCACAAGTTCAAGCCGATATTAGTGAAAATCAGTTAGAAACTTACGGTAAAGGAATTTTAACTAATAAAAGTACACCAGAAGATTTAAAAGAATTTATTGATAAAGAAAAAGAAATAAAACGCGAACAAGAAACACAAAAAGAAAATGTGCTTGATTTAACAACATCTAAAAGCCGTCAAGAAGAAATTAATAAAGTTTGGCAGAAAGAAGTTTTAAATAATGAAAAAGAAGGAGAAAAATTTGATTTAACAACTCCCGAAGGACGTCAAAAAGAAATTGAAAGAGTTCAACAAGAAGAAGCGGAAAAACTTTTAACTGCGGCTGATAAACAAGAAGAAAAAATAGAAGAAGAAATTAAACAGGAAAAATCTTGGATTAGGGAAAAAGTTGAAAAAACGGCGAATTGGTATAAAAAACAGCCGCTATGGAAGAAAGTTTTATTTTCATTCAGTTGTATTGGTGTGGCTTCGGCGTCAGCGACGCTTGGCGGAGCGGCAGGCGCGACGATTGCGGCAGCGGCTTTTACGGGCAGTATCGGCCAAAGAGCGTTGGGAGGATTGGCAACTTTTATAACAGTTGAAGGAGTATTAAAAAAATCCGCAGAAAAAGGCGGGAAAGAAAGAACTAAGGCGGAAGCCGCAAGGCATACAGTTGAAGCGGCTGTTCTTGGATTACTTGTTGGCAGTGGTCAATTCGCGCGAGGCGTAAAAGAGATTGCCGATGTTACGGGAGCAAGTGATTTATTAAAGAATGCTTATGAATTTTGGATTCCCAAATCGGAGATTAAAATAATGCCTTCTATTAAAATGTCCCCAGAAGAATTTCATAATCGATATCCTGGATTAAAATATAGTGCAGGGATTGAAGATACTGATATAAAATTAAAGTCGGCAATCGGAGTAGAAGCGGCACAACCGGAAGCGCCGGCAGCACCAGGACAGGAAATTAAAGTAGGGACTTTAATAATAGGCGCTCGCGGACCCGAAGGCGCAATCATAGATTATTTTAGAGAAAATCCGGATATTGCCGTTGAAAAATTTGGTTGTCCAAAAGAATTATATGGTCCTAATGGAGAAATTACTGATTTGGATAAATTTAACGAATGGGCAGGCGGGAAAGCCCATCGACTTTGGTTGGAAGATGCCAAAGAAGCATTAACAAAACCGGAAACGTTGGGAAAATTAAAAGAACTTGGTTATCCGCAAGACGCTGAGGGTTATGCTAAAATGATGCATCGTATCGGCAAAGGTTCTGTTGAACTTGATTTTAAAACCGGAAAGATTGATTTAGTTGATACGGAATATTTAAAGACGCGGATAGATACTAGTATAGATGATGGCGGTGGAGAAACTGATAATTCGGGAAACGAGCCCGCGAAAGAACCGACTGGAAAACTGGGAACAAAAGAAACTACTTTTAACGATGTTCAAAATTGGCTGGAAAATAAGGCGAAGATTGATGTTAAAAAATCTTCATGGTTGACGGAAAAATTTTTGGGTAATTACAAAGTGGGCGAGATTTTAGACCCCGGGTTTGCGAAACCTCAGGGCGTTGAAGCTTATACAACCGCGGAACCGGAATACGGAAGTCCGCAATGGTGGGAATTGAAAGAAAAGGCGGGATTGCAAAATCAGGCGGAAAAAATTTTAAGAAACATTCCTATTGGAGAAAGAGCTGGGCTTAGAAATATGTCGCTTTTGGATTTCTTTAAAAAGTATCTTGCAAAATAAAATTTAAAGAAGTATTATTATAACGAGCCTTGGTTGTGATTCTCGGATCAAGGATTTATAAAAGGGAAGGCAACAGTATCTTAATCTTCGGGTTGAGGTTGAGCTTACCCACTTGGCTTTTGCCGGGATAATCCAACAATCGGGGCTCATTTTAGTCATTAATTATTAAACAACATGCGTCAATGTGAAATTTGCGAGAAGGGTTCTATTATGCGCGGAACGAGAAAAAAACTTCGCGGCAATTACAATCCGACTTCGAAAAAAAGAAAATATCCGAATCTTCAAAGTTTTCTGTCAAAAAGCGGAAAGCGGATTTTAGCTTGCACGAAATGTATAAAAACTCAGGCAAAAATTGCTAAATAATTTTAAGCACGCTATGGCAAGTGAAGCCCGACTTCGCTAAAGCTATGTCGTGGCAAAGACGGGCTGTAGCATAATGGCAGTGTGCGCGCATGGGGTGCGTGTGGCCCGGGTTCGATTCCCGGCAGCCCGAAAAATATATGGATAACTTCGTTGTTTTAATCTTTCAACTTGTCGCGCTTTTGTTTTCCGTGATAATTCACGAAGTTTCTCACGGCATAATGGCTTATCGCTTGGGCGATCCGACTGCCAAGAACGCCGGCCGACTTACTTTAAATCCAATAAAACATCTGGATTTTTTTGGTTCATTTCTTTTGCCGTTTACTCTTTTTTTAATCAATAGTCCTGTTTTGTTCGGTTGGGCGAAACCGGTGCCGTTTAATCCTTTATATTTGAAAAATCCCAAGAGAGACAGCGGGTTGATTGGCTTGTCCGGGCCATTAAGCAATTTTTCAATCGCGATTATTTTCAGTTTGATTTTAAAAATTTTGGCGTTTTTAGGATTTGCCTCACCGGCGTTTTTATTTTTCATAAACATTGTAATTTTAATAAACGTCGCTCTTGGAGTTTTTAATCTAGTTCCTATTCCGCCACTGGACGGCTCAAAAGTTCTTTTCGCTTTTTTACCAAAGTCAGCGGAAAAATATATGGCGGCATTGGAACAATACGGAATGTTTATTTTATTGTTTTTCATTTTTTTTGGATTTCAATTTATAACCCCGATAATTTTTTGGCTTTACGGATTATTAGGCAGCGGAGCGTTATTTTAGATTTTAGATTGTAGATTGTAAAAAATGTTGACAATAAGCCCATTGTTTTGTTAGTATATTTATTGACTTTGTGAAGTCATTTTTAATTTTTAATAAATGAATTAATTTTTCGATTTTCAAAATAGTTTTTAAATTTAATCATTAAAAATTTATTGAAAATTGTAAATTAAAAATTAGAAATTATTTTTTAAAATGCCGACAATCAGACAATTAATTAAAAAAGGAAGAAAAAGCACCAAGAAAAAATCCAAATCGCCGGCGTTGGGTTTTTATTTTAATACGATTTTAAACAAACCGAAATTTTCCGCTTCGCCGTTCAAGCG
>Ga0265296_1003655_pt1 | contig 14036 bp, 7 predicted proteins | sample MunlanPumphouse1_FD_189073 | JGI IMG/M metagenome (GOLD analysis project Ga0265296, IMG submission 189073) | Groundwater microbial communities from a municipal landfill in Southern Ontario, Canada - Pumphouse #1 | ecosystem: Environmental > Aquatic > Deep subsurface > Groundwater | place: Canada... | reverse complement strand
AATATATCGTAAAAATCCCTGCCTTTAATATTAATCTCGTTTTTTTCTCCTTTAAACCAGCTTCGGTTTAAAAGCGCGCGGATTTTTCCGGTCATGAGATATTTTAAAGAATAATTTTTTGCTACAAAATTATAGCCGAATTTTGAGATCGGGTTTATTTCTATTTCCGGATCTGCATAAGCGGATTCTGAAAATTCCAGCTTAATAAATACCATATCGCTTTCCGAGATATTTTTCGACAGCCCCAATTCTTTTAATATCGGAAATTTTAAATACAGTCTTTTATCCGATTGAATTTTTGTATTTATTTCCAGCAAATGATTAGTTGCGAAATATTGAATTAAATTTTTGGCCAACGATTCTAAGCCTAATTTTTTAAAATGCTTTGATGTTAAATCAAAATCAAGATCTTCGGACAGTCTTGGCAAGCCATAACAAATCCGCAAACATGAGCCGCCGGTAAAAATAAAGTCTTTATATTCCTTTTTGCTGTAAATCCGATTTAGCACCGGATATTGAAGATATTCTTTTAAGAAATTGATAATTACAAAATTTGGAATTCCCAAGTTTTGTTTTTCGCTTACTATTTCTTTTAAAATGTTTATTAGCATATTTTTAGTAATATATATTTTTTATTATTGCGATAGCTTCGTAAACTTTTTTGCTTTTGGCTAAAGCGGCGTATGATTCTATTGTTTTGAATTCTTTTGAAGACAGATTTTCCCAATTGATTCTTAATTCGCTTATTTCATTCTCGTTCACTGGCAGATTTTTGATAAAGCGCAAGTACAGATAATCAAAAACTGCTTTTGGTTTCGTAGCGATCATCGCGGGCAGGTTATTTTCGCCGATTAATTCGTATCCGCAAAAAAGATCTTTGCTGACTGTGTAGTATCGAAAAGCTCCGAGTTTATTTTTGTATGAGCGCGTAGTTTTGCATGTAATAGAAGTGATGGCATTTACCGGTTCTGATAAAAGTTGGTATTTTGCCATTACATATTCCAGGGAAAGATATGACGGCGAAGTTAATTGCCCGGCAATATATTCCAGGAATTCATCTTTGTTTCTTTCGTTTTTATATTTATTAGAAAATACATATACTCCATTTTTCAACGTGATCAAACTGCCATTTTTTAGCCAATATTTGATATTATAATTCAGAGCATTTTCGTTTTTTTCAAAAGTTTTTAGGATTTCTTTTGTTATAATGCTTAGTTTTTCAGTTTTTTTTTGAAGTTCGTTTAATTTCATATTGTTTTGGAATTGGTATATATATTATACCATATTCAAAACAGTTGTCAATAGTTTTTGTTGACTTTTAGCATTGTTTATGCTAAAAATATTTATTCAGCAATAGCTGATATTTGTTATTTGACAAAAGAATGATTTGAACGTTTTTCAAAGAAATTAGCAATTTTTTTGAATAAAAACCAATAAAAAAAAGGGGGGGGCATGAAAAGAATAGTATTATCGCAAAAAGTGCAGGAATTATGTGATTTTGCCAAGGAAAACAAGTTCGAGAAAATTAAAGATTCGCTTTTTACGGAAAAAATTACTGTTTTTCTTTCATTTTTATGCGAATTGTATCGCGGTATCGGTTATTCAATCAGACAGGAAGGAGAATATCTTCTTTTGTCTGTCGCAAAAAAACCGGAGAAAGTTATCTTGCTTATCCGTGGAAAGTTTTCAGAAGAAAAGCTCGGTACAGATGAAGTAGTTGAAGAATTGATCGCATTTGAAAGAAAATCTGAAAAATATGATTGCCATCAATTCAAGCTGTATAATTACGGCGGCTTTGAAACAAGCGCCTATGAGGCGCAAGAATTCAATTTGTTATTGGCGGATTGGGAAAATGTAAAAGAATTGATCAGTTGCTATGACAAGCCGTATCAAACTCCTCCCTATATCGAACTTTTTGCCCATAACGCCCTTGCCTATGAAGAAGTAATGGCTATGTGGGAAAAAGATAATAGGGTTGCGGTAGTACAGCCGACTGGCACAGGCAAGAGCTATTTGATCGCCAAGATAATGATTGAATTGGCAAAAAAGAGAACTTTATCAACTTCGGAAAATGCCATGACAGTCATCTCGCCATCGCACCATATCCTAAGGCAACAACACGAACTTGCCAGGTGGACAGACGGTGTGACTAAGTATCTTACGTATGCGAAACTGTGCCGAATGCAACAAGAAATTCAAAAAATGAATCCTGAGTTCATTAATCTTGACGAATTTCATCGTTGCGGAGCCAGAGAATGGAGTAAAGGGGTAAGTAGATTGCTTGAAAGTCATCCAAATGCTAAAGTGCTTGGCACTTCGGCTACGCCTATTCGGTATCTAGACGGTGAACGCGATATGAGTGATGAGCTTTTCGACAATAATGTGGCAGTAGATCTTTCATTGTCCGTAGCAATTGTCAAAAGAATTTTGCCCACACCAAGAATTGTAACTGCGCTATATACTCTGGAAGAAGAGGTTAGGAATTTGAAGGAGTTGATGCGCGACTGCAAGATTAGCGAGGAGGATAAGCAGGACATTGAAGCGAAAATCAATGAATTTGAAGAGCGCTGGGGAAAAGATTTTAGCATCCCCGGAATTCTTCGCGAGCAATTGGCTAAAACCAATACGCGTAAGATTATTGTTTTTTGCTCAGGAGAAGAACATCTCGGGGCAATGCAGAAAACGGTAACCAACTGGTTTGCCAAAGCATTTGACCGGAAAATCAAAACCTATAAAGTGTCATCTAAAATGACGGATGAACACAACAATGAAACATTGGATAAATTCCGACAGGCTAATGGCAGTGATAATTTCCATCTTTTGTTTGCCATTAATATGCTGAACGAAGGAATCCATGTTTCTGACGTAGGTGCGGTAATCTTATTGCGTTCAACCGACAGCCCGATCATTTTTTACCAGCAGATCGGCCGTTGTATCGATGTTAATGCCGAAAACGCACCCGTAATCTTTGATTTTGTCGGCAACTTCCAAAGCATTTGCACAGGAGATTTCTGCTACGAGATCAAAGAAGCTAAAAAGAAAAACAACCAAAAGAGAATTCGTCTCGGCTTGCCTGAATCAGAAGTTGATTTGCAGGTCATAGACAAGACTGCGGAGGTGGTTAAATTCTTTGATGAGATAGCGGAACGTTTGCGGCCATGGAACGTTTGGCTTGAGACTCTCAAGGCATATGTTGAAGAGCATGGTGATGCGATTGTGCGAAAATACCATACCACTTCATCTGGCTTAAGGCTTGGTTTATGGACTGGTACACAGCGTGAATATAAAAAACGAGGTAAACTTTCAGAAAAAAAAATTAATCTTTTGGAAAATCAGCCAGGTTGGTCATGGGATCCGTTTGAAGATGTTTGGCAAAAGAATTTTGAAGCGCTCAAAGAGTTCCTTGGAAAGTATGGTCATACGCGCGTGTCAAGGGATCATATCACTTCATCCGGCTTAAGACTTGGTGTGTGGGTGGCAACTCAACGCAGAAACAAAGACAAGCTCTTAGAAGAGCGAATCAGGCTTCTTGAAGGCTTATCTGGCTGGTCATGGGATCCGTTTGAAGATGCTTGGCAAAAGAATTTTGAAGCGCTCAAAGAGTTCTTTAGAGAATATGGTCATGTGCAGGTGCCAAGGGGTTATATTGCTTCATCTGGTTTAAAGCTTGGAGTATGGGTAGCAAGACAGCGCCAAAATAAAAACAAACTCACAAAAGAAAAAATCAATCTTCTTGAAAGCATGCTTGGCTGGTCATGGGATCTGCGTGAAGATGCTTGGCAAAAGAATTTTGAAGCGCTCAAAAAGTTCCTTGAAGAATATGGTTATGTACAGGTGCCAAAGGGTTATATCACTTCATCTGGTTTAAAGCTTGAAGCATGGGTGGAAACACAGCGTGTGGCTAAAAAACAAAATAAGCTTTCAGAAGCAAGAATCAAGCTTCTTGAAAGCATGCCTGGCTGGTCATGGGATCTATTTGAAGATGCTTGGCAAAAGAATTTTGAAGCGCTCAAAAAGTTCCTTGGAGAATATGGTCATGTACAGGTGCCAATTAGTTATACTACGTCATCCGGCTTAAGACTTGGTGTGTGGGTGGCAAATCAACGCAGAAAAAAAGATAAGCTCTCACAAAAGCGAATCAAGCTTCTTGAAGGCTTATCTGGCTGGTCATGGGATTCGCATGAAGATGCTTGGCAAAAGAATTTTGAAGCGCTCAAAAAGTTCCTTGGAGAATATGGTCATGTACAGGTGCCAATTAGTCATACCACGCTATCCGGCTTAAATCTGGGAACTTGGGTAAAAGCACAGTGTGTGGCTAAAAAACAAAATAAGCTTGCAGAAGCAAGAGTCAAGCTTCTGGAAAAATTAGATTTATTTAAAAAATAAAACAACCAAAGCTCAAACCCTGTTTTCCGCAGAAGGAAGAAAACAGGGTTTTTATTTTGACTGTTTTTTAATGGCCAAGACAGTTCACGGTAAGTTTTAAAACAAGAGCGGCCTAAAAAAATAAAATATCAGAAGAAAAAGCTAAGTTCTTTGATAATTTTGTGGGATGATAATATAATATCAGAAAATTATCATCTTGAGTGTAGCGGAGCGAAGGAGCGTGGCAATTCCGCTCCATTTTAGAAATATTTTAATTGCAGTTAGTTTTTTTGTGGCACGGGGTTGCTTCGTCGCGCGGCTCCTCGCAATGACACAGTAAGCGCGTAAGTCCTGATAATATAAAAAACTGTCCGGCCAAAAAATGGCACAGGACGGTTTTGTTTAAGTGTTCATGTCTCTCAGGATTCTCCTTGACCACGGACAATGCTTTTTAACGGCTTTTAGAAAATCGTTTGTTCCGTCAATGTGTGATTTGACAAGCAATAGTCACCTTACCATTTTATTGACATTTACCGCAAAATATTGTAAGTTGGTTTGAATAAATGAACGTTAACAACTAAAAAAAAGGAGGTAGAGATGAGGAAAATTTATTATGTGATTGTTGTTGCATGCATTTTAGGTGCTACTTTTTGGCTGGGCTCGAATTATCAGAAACATGATACTTTTTTGATTAATAATGATCTAGTTGTATATGATACTATTTTTCAAAAAGAATTAAATTTGGATGAAATGATTGGCTGGACTATAAATTATTATATTTCAAGCATGAGGTATGTATTGCCTTATGATTTTAATAATTTAACAATAGTATTTGTTGAAAAAACAAAGGATTTTGACAGAACAATATATAATCCTGATATAAATACCTATTATATTGTTTGTGAAGTAAGAAACGAATTAATGTATGCGAAAGAGTTGATTGTTAATGAGGCAATCATGGCTTTTACCAATCTTCCTGATGATTTTTTTCAATTAAAAGCGAAAGATGAAAGAGGACTCGCGCAACATAGTCGTGATATTGAAAGTAGCACACCAAATATATGCTTTTCGTATGATGAGATTTTATCATTAGCTTCATTTTCGGCTCTGTGTAGTAAAATAAATTATCTAACAGCGCTTGTTGCATCGATTAAAATGCAACCGGCGAAGAAGTGGAAAAAAGAAAAATTTATTATGTTGCGGGATAGCTCAAGGTATTTGGTGAAACAGACAATCAAGATTGGAGTTTTTTCCATTCTTATCCCGTATTTTCGCACAGAAAAAACAAATGAAAACCGGCTTAATAATCTTATTTATAATGCCGTAGTATTATTATGTTTTTTTGTAGTAGCTATTTTAATTGTCCACTTTTTTGCTTTTCATAATTTGCACTCCGCCCTTGATCAAGGGCTAAAGAAAAATGATTTGAAAATCGATTTCTGGAAGCTTTTGCGTTTTAAGCTGAACAATATTCGCTACCTGGTTTTTCCGATTGCGGCAGGCAAGATGAATGAAAGAATCATTTTGTTTTGCAAAAATGAAAAATTCAAAAGCGAAAGACAAAAGGCTGTGAGAAGCATAAAACGTGCTTTTATCGAACTTTTGGCGGCGTTTAACAAAGAAGCTGATCAGGGCGCAGACATTAAGTCTGAGAAAAAATCATGGCAAAAAACTCTTAATGACGCGATTAGGAAGAGTCGTAACATTGCAAGTATCAATCGTGCCGAAGAGCTAATTCGCGGGCGGGTTGCAAGAAGTGAAACAAGGCAATTTCGGACGAGGAGAGGCGAAATGATAAATTATGGAACAGGATACGAGAAAATCAGTCAAAAAGACGAACTTTTGTATAAAATAAACAATTTTGCGAAAGAATGCAGTTTTTCTTTTGATGGTTCAAATTTTAGCGTTACAAAACTGTCTGAAATATTGCGAATTGTTTCTGTCTTAGAAGCGATTCCTGGAGCGGTTAAAGCTTTTTTTGAGAGTTTTGACGGTTTATATGCGGACAAGGAATTTTTAGCGGTTGTAAGTGCGAATAATCGTAAGGACATCAAGGCGAAGCTGGGATTACAGGAGGCGGTTCCGGCTGAAGAGGTTGTTGATAATTTGAGTCTTGAAGAAGATTACGGCAATCTTTTTTCCGGTAAAATAGTATGTGTAGTCAGCTTGTTGACAAAGAAGACTCAAAAAGAAAAATTCAGATCTGCATTTGAACAATTAGGTGCGAAAGATGTTGAATTTTTTTCTGCGGAAGACAATGGCGGCCTCGAAAGGTTGGTCTTGCGAAATTCTGAAAATATCTTGGTAGTTGTCTTGACCGGTTTTTCAAAACACAAGGCGACAGAACGGATAAGAAGTCGCTTTCGTCTGCTATTTTTGCCGAAGGTAGGCAATATTGAAAGGATTAAAGAGGAGGCAATTAAAGCAAGCAAAAAAATTTAAATAGGCGCATATCGCGCCCCGGGAAACCTGTAAATCAGGTTTCCCTTTTTTTATTTCGAGAGGGTTGTTTGAGGGGGGGGCGCTAATTGACATTTTTGTTAAATTGGTGTAGATTTCTTCTATGGAAAATGATATTTAACAATTATAATAAGGAGGAAAGATGAAAAAAAGTTTATTAGTTGTTGCGATTTTGTCAGTGCTGGGTTGGGCGTATTATTCATTCGCAGAATTTGAACAAGCAGTTAAGAGAATAGAGGCTCAAAAATTTTTTTCTACTGATGTTATATTCAATTTCGATTATGACATTGAAGAAATGATTAATTACTCGATAAATGAACATGCGAATGATTTAGCAACATCTGCGCCTGATCTTAAATTATTAAGCACGATAATGATTAATTTAGATTATCGGTCCAAAAAAGAAGTTGAGGGTTCGTTAAAAAATCTTGAAATTTGCTTTCTTATTCGGCAAAAAGGCAACCTTCAATTTCTTGAAGGTATAGTTTACGGAAAAAAATTTTTGGATTATTTTTTTGGAGTTACTGAAAAGGCAGTGGACTTGATCGGTGAAACAAACCGTATTATTGAAAAGATGAATCAATTTGATCAAGCTGAATACGAAAAAGTTAAAGTCGTATATAGCAAGAACATTCGCTCATATGATGAAGTAAGATCAATCAAATCTTTTAGCGCCGCTTGCTTGATGTTGAGCGGAATACTAAAAGAAATTGCCTATAAAACGGATGATGAAATATACAAAATAGCGGCTGAGCGGTTGAGACAGTTTGAGAAAAACCAAATGATGGTTTTTGCTCGATATTTCCTAAAGAAGAATTTAATTAAAAAAAGATTGTATTCAGAGGCATTCTTTAGGAGAAGCGTAACGATTTTTGTATGTTTGTTCTTGTTTATGTTTTTTTTGCTTCAGGCAATAAGCAAAAAAGATATCGAATCGATTTTGGACGAAAATCTTGCGAAACATGAGATTAGTATGGATTTTTCTGCAAGAATCAGATTCTTGCTTGGAAACCTTTTGTATGTATTAATTCCGATATTTGATGCAAAAATACAGAAAATCGTTTCTGATTACTGCATTGAAGAAAAAAGCAAAAAGGAGAGAGAGCGGACTAAGAAAGCAATCGAGTACTATTACAGATTGATGTTGATTTCGCTGGCCATGGAAATAAAGAAAAATTTAACCCAAGATTCTGAACTGGGAATTTGGGAAAAAATTTTCAATGAAGCTGGCGATTGCCAGGATCCGAACCGATTAAGCAGTATTCTAAGCGAGATCCAAAATCGTTTGGAAAATAGCACTAATCGTTTGTTCGAGGCGTTTGATCCCGCCGTGCCGAAAATGGCCAAAGCGGAAAAACAAAAAAGGATAAAAGAAACGACTTTATCCAAAATTAATTCGATTTTAAAAAAAGCCAATTCTGAATTAGCGGACGGCGACGAAAAAATCGAAATAATTACAGAAGGGAGGTTTGATGAGGGGGTATTGAAAAATATTCTCGAGGTATTGAGCATTATATGTGTCAATTCCGCGTGGGTAAAGAGGTATGTCGAGAATATTGATAAGTTTATTGTCCAGGAAGAATTTCTTGGAATTTTAAAAAGGGGGAAACGAGAAAAAATCAATGCCCAGTTCGGTATTGCGACTGAGGCATAAGAGAATAGACCAGGAAAGGACGAAGAACGTCCTTTCCTTTTTATTTTAATTTTTGATTTACAACCCGTTTTTCTTGTGCTAATATGTGCGTATGATTAAAGAAAAATAATTCAAAAATATGCCAAAAGAAATGCCAAAGGCTTATGAGCCGGGACTATACGAAGATAATATTTATAAGAATTGGGAAGAGGCCGGATATTTTAATCCGGATAATTTGAAAAATACTCAAGGAACATATTGCAATGTCCTGCCGCCGCCGAACGCGAACGGCGAATTGCATCTCGGGCATGTGTCCGGGTATGTTGCTATGGATCTTGCGGGGCGCTATCAGCGCATGCGGGGCAAGAAAGTTCTGCTTTTGCCGGGCAAGGATCATGCCGGCATCCAGACCCAAGTGGTGTATGAAAAGAAAATCAAGAAAGAAAGAAATATTTCGCGCCATGATCTTGGGCGGGAAAAATTTTTCAATGAAATTTATGGTTTTTGCATCGATCGCGCAGACTATATGCGCAAGCAGGAAAAAAAGATCGGCTTGTCCGCGGATTGGAGCCGGGAAAAATTTACTATGGATCAGGCGATCGTGAATAACGTTCTGGATACTTTCGTGAAAATGTATAACGAAGTTGATAGCGAAGGCAACCGAATGGCTTATCGCGGCGAGCGGATCATCAACTGGTGCCCGAGATGCGCGAGCGCCTTGGCTGATGTCGAAGTCGAGCACGAAGAGCAGGCGGCGAAGCTGTATTATTTCAGATACGACAAGGATTTTCCGATTACGATCGCGACTACCAGGCCGGAAACGAAGCTTGGTGATACCGCGATCGCGGTTAATCCGAAGGACGAGCGGTATCGGGAATATGTCGGCAAAACTTTTCCGGCGGATTTTTGCGGAGTAAAATTGAATATAAAAATAATCGCGGATCATAATGTTGATATGGATTTCGGCGCGGGTGCGCTCGGGGTTACGCCCGGGCATTCGGCTGTTGATTGGCAGATGGCGCAGGCGAATGGCCTTGATATCATCAAAGTGATCGGCGAGGATGCGAAAATCAAGCCGGGCTTCGGCAAATTTTCCGGCCTCAGCGTTCTGGAAGCGCGGGAGATGGTCGTTTCGAAATTAAGGGAGCAGGGGCTGATCGAGAAAGAGGAGGAATTCAATAATAATCTTTCGGTCTGCGAGCGCTGTAAGACGGCGATCGAGCCCTTGGTGTCTGAACAGTGGTTTGTCAATGTTGATCACAAGAACTTTTCTTTGAAAAAAGAAGCGCGCAAGGTTATCGAGAGCGGCGAGATAAAGATTTATCCGGAAAGATTCAAAGATATCATGCTTTCGTGGATTGATAACGTTCATGACTGGTGCATTAGCCGTCAGATTTGGTGGGGGCCGCGGATTCCGGCGTGGTATCGGGGGGGTGGCGAGTGGCGAGTTTCGAGTGGCGAGTGTCGAGTGGCGAGTGGCGAGTGTCGAGTTTCGAGTGACGAGTGCCGAGTGGCGAGTGGCGAGTGTCGAGTTTCGAGTGACGAGTGTCGAGTTTCGAGTGACGAATTTGGTAATAAGTCTGATATTTATGTTGGGATTGATAAGCCGGAAGGGGAGGGTTGGGAGCAGGACTCGGATACTTTTGATACTTGGTTTTCTTCGGGGCAATGGGCGTATAATACGCTTGGTTTTCCCAATGGTGATGATTATAAAGAATTTTATCCGAGCGATACCATGATAATGGGCCGGGACATTCTGCCTTTTTGGGCTTTCCGCATGATAATCTTGAGCATTTATCGCACGCGGCAGATACCGTTTAAAAATTTGTATTTTACTGGACTGATCCGCGACGGCCAAGGCAAGAAGATGTCAAAATCCAAGGGCAACGGGATCGAGCCTTTGGAGGTAATTGAGAAATACGGCACTGATGCCGTGCGCCTGTCCATGCTGATCGGAGCAACACCCGGCAATGATATGAATTTGAGCGAGGAAAAGATCGCGGGATTCCGGAACCTGATTAATAAGCTTTGGAATGTAGCGCGGTATTCAATTTCGAATTATGAAATAAAAATTAATAGCAGTAAACCGGATGAGGCTATTCTAACTTCGGCGGATAAATGGATATTAGAGAAGATGTTTGTCTTGATTGAGCTGGTGAAAAATGATTTGGAGTGTTATCAATTTTCTCAAGCCGGAGAACGTTTGCGGGAGTTTACTTGGAATGATTTGGCGGATTGGTACGTAGAAGCGGCAAAGTTTGACGAGAAAGGCACAAAGAACTTTGTTTTTAGTAAAATTTTACCCGACTTATTGAAACTTTGGCATCCCTTTATTCCTTTTGTAACAGAAGCGGTCTGGAAAGAGTTAGCTGTTGAAAAAGATTTGATAATTTCAGCGTGGCCGCGATCAGAAGATTATATGCTGATAGGCATAAAATCTGAAGATGTGACGGGCTTTGCGTTGATCAAGGATATTGTCAGTGCGATCCGCAATGCGCGTTCGGAAAATAAGGTGGAACCGGCACTAAAAGTTAAGGCTATTATTTTTGCAAAAGAGCATTTTGATCTGATAAAAGAAAACGAGGCGATAATAAAAGGAATGAGAACCGGGATCGGAGAATTGGAACTAAGCTCCGGTTCTTCGGAGCTTAGTTCCGAGCTGGCTGTGGATGCGATCAAGGCTGTGTCAGGCGAAATTATTATTTATCTGCTTGGCGCGGTTGACCGCGAGAAAGAAGCAGGGCGGATCAAGAAAGAAAAAGAGAGTTTGGAAAAACAGATTGCTGTTTTAAAGGCGAAGCTGTCTAATAATAATTTTGTCGAACGGGCGCCGGCTGAGATCGTAGAGAAAGAGCGCGAGCGTTTAGCTGGCATGGAAAAAGAATTGGCTTTGCTGGGATAGATTTTTTTAAGAATCAAAAAACCGGTGTCAGAATGCGACGCCGGTTTTATATTTCATGCTTTTTTTCCTCCTATGTTCTTTTTCTTACTATTATTTTTCCCTCCGCCTCCATTCTCTTTGAGATTTTTTTCTTGGAGGCAATCCTGTAAATTTTTTTTCCTCCAATAAATCTATTTCTTTTCCCCTCCCTTTTTAAAAGACAATCCCCGGTGATTGCCCTTGCCAAACCCAAAGTAATTCCGCGTTTTCCCATCGCTTCCTCCCTTTTTTAGGTTTTTAGAAAAAAGAAACTTTTAAATTATTTTTAATCTACCAAAAATAATTTAGCTTGTCAACTTTTTATTTCTTTTTCCCATCTTTTCTTTGTCATTCCTGCACGTATCTTTTCCTCCTGGATTCCCGATCATTTAATATTATTTCCCTGCCGTGGGCAAGGTGTGTCGGGAATGACAAATAAATTCGTTCATCCTTCGTATTCGCCCACAATAATTTTGGCGACTTTTTCGGGATGGGTTAGGTGCAGATTGTGCGGCGCATCTGGCAACACAATTAGTTTTGCATTTTCAGAAAGCGCTTGCGCGGTTTTTCTTGCGCTTTCCGGCGAAATTAAGAAATCTTTTTCACCGGCGACCACGACAATCTCAATGTTGTATCGTTTAATGTTTTCTCGAATTTCTTTCATATAAAAAATCGGGAGATCGAACAACATCGACAGGAATATCCTGAACGAATCGTTTTGCAGACTGTTGAAACAGTCTTGCACGATTTGTTCGTCTGTTTCCGGTGTAAAAAATATTTTTCTTACCATTTCCATATTTGCAATTCCGTGATACGGGTTTAGCGTTGCACTGAACTTGCAAAATTGCCATGGGAAATTTTGGGCAAATTTTTTTACGACTTCCCAAGCCCCAAAGCAGGAAACCGGCGCCAGAAGAATCACTTTTTGGATCTTTTGGGCATTCTCCGGGTCGCGAAGAAAATGCTGAATCAGGAATCCGCCGAATGAGTGCCCGATCAGCGTAATATTTTTTTCCGAATTCTTGACCGCCTCTACTAGCCCTCCAAGGCAGCAAAGGCACCAAAAAAGGCTATGCCATTTTCTGTCCTCTCTTTTGGTTTTTGTGTTATTGTAGTCAACACTAAAAAATAAAGAACTTGTTAAAAATTTTGAAACTTTTTTGAATGTTTCTCCTTTGTGCCAGTACCCGGCACTTGCTATTTGTATTTTTCCTTCCGATTCTTTCATTCCCCCTCCTTAATTTTTTTGTTAATGTTCCTTTTCCCTGCCATAACGCTACAATAATTTTTGTAAAAAGTCAATGGTTGGCTGGGTGTAGTTTTTTTGTATGTTGATTATTCTTTGCGATTGGTGTGGATAAGCTAAAAATATATTTGATAGTTAGCGTTTTATTATTAAGTTGATTAGAAAATTATTAATAGCTTGGGTGCTAAAGTTAGGAAATATATACAAAAATGTTGATTTGCTTTTTTTGCTTGAATATTGTGTAATATATTCTGATTATTACTATAATTCAATCTGATTTTGTGGTATAATATATAAAGAATGTTAATAAGCTTCTAGTTAGCGTCAAGAATTTCAAAATTAATTTCCCCCATGCTTAAATTCCGACTCAAGAATTATTTTTTTTATTTGAGAAAACCGGCAGTTTTTGGCTTGGTTTTTTTGTTTTTGTCTGCCCCTCTTAATGCTTTTGCGGCAATGGAAAGCGCAAGCTATGTTATCCATGATAACGCAATGCAAGTTTTTGACGGACCGATAATCACTGGAGTATCGCACAGCGTTTCCGAACAGACCGCTACTGTTTCGTGGACAACTGATCAGCTGAGCGACGCTTTTGTGGAATATAGCACAGACAGCGGCTTTGCCGGCGGCAAGGAACAAGGAACTAGCGCGCAAGATGCCACTAGCCATAGCGTTCTTGTGAGCGGGCTGGATCCGGCAACGACATACTATTATCGCGTTAAATCGCGGCGCAGAAACGGCGGAGTAAGTGTGAATACGCCGATGCCGAACAGCTTTGCAACCGCGGCTTTGCCGGCGGCTGATACGGGCGAAGAATCAGAGCCGGCCGGCGCCGCTTCCGGCGCGATTGTGATCATCGACAAGACCGACAAGATTCCCCCTGTTATTTCCGATGTTTCTTTGAAAATAATCGATGACAGTTCGGCTGAACTGAGTTGGAAAACGGATGAGGCCGCTACTGAGTTTGCCGAATACGGCCTAAGCGTTTCTTATGGTTCGGTTTTTGGCAAATGGGGCACAAGCACCGCGCATGCCGTCCGGATCAAAAATCTTCAGGAAGGCGCGCAATACCATATCCGCGCCTTGAGTTCGGATTCTTGGGGCAATGTCGGGTATTCGGCGGATATCATATTTTCGACAGCCAAAGGCGTGATTACGGAAGAGGAAGCGGAAGCGGACGCGACCACGACTCCCGAGGAAAAGCCGGCTAATGAAGATCGGATAATGGCCGAGGTGTCGCGGCGGGTTTTGGAATTTATCAATCGTTTGTTTCCGGAAGTGTCTTTGAACAATTTAGGAAACAATTTGAACGATATCAGCTCTTTGGATGATTTGAACAAATTCGCGCCTACCCCCATCCTCTCAGGCGAGCCGCGCGTCAAGGCCGGCGCGACCGAGGCAACAATTTATTG